>ENA-OOXC01000421-OOXC01000421.1-human-gut-metagenome-genome-assembly--contig:-NODE-421-length-32836-cov-2.925994_pt1 | contig 32836 bp, 35 predicted proteins | sample MGYA00241578_ERZ501325 | MGnify/ENA primary metagenome ERZ501325 (study PRJEB25962, sample SAMEA2042737) | human gut metagenome | biome: human gut; feature: human-associated habitat; material: faeces...
GGAGTATTATTTACTTTAACTATAATTATAATTAAAATAACAAGTATATTTCTAGAATATACAAAATATAAAAAACTGGGTAATAAATTATTTAATATATATTTATTATTACTATTATTAATAAATAGTATATCAAGTATACTTTTATATCAAGTATTTAAATTAGATGATTATATTAAAGTATTACTGTTATACTCAGTAAATATAATGATATTTATTATAATAATGTTATTACTATATATCTTTATATTAAGAAAAAATAAAGTAAAAGTAAGAGAAAAATATAATTATAAAGAAATAATAAGAAGTATATTAGATATTAATAAAAGTATAACTATATATAATCTTATTAAAGAAGGCTATATATATACATCAATAATAATACTATATTATACTTTAATTAATAAATATAATTATAGTTATGAAAATACAAGTATAATTATAGTTAATGTATACTTCTATGGAATATACTTTATAAAATATATTAGTTATATATTAAAAAAACATCTTGAAGTAAATAGCGATAATTTTAGTAATCAAATAATTAAAGTATCTAATTATTTGATTACAATAACAATACTTTTAATGATAATATCAGGTCCTATTTGTAAAATACTATTTAGTAATAATAATTTTCTGTTTGATTTAGTAGTATTAATATTCTTTTATACATTATATAATTATGTAATGGATATAAGTATAAAAGTTACCAGTAGTAAAATAAATAAAATATCCTTATTAAGTGGATTAATAATTAAACTAGTATTTGAAATACCACTTATTAATGCCAGTTATCGTATGGGTAGTAGTCTATATTTTGGTAGTGTATTATCTATAATAATAGGTATGGCTACTAGTACAATTATTAGTATTATATTTATAAATAAAAAGTTAAAAATAAGCATTTTAAATAATTTTAGTAATATTTTAAATATTATTTACGAAAATATAATATTATGCTTAATATTAGTATTATTAACCTTAATAGTAAGAGTAGAAAATACCAGTATAATAGGAAGTATCTTAGTAATAATATTCTATACATTTATTACAATATTATTTTACATAATCAAAAAAATACTCAAGAAAAAAGTGTGAGTTTATTGCACTTTTTTTTATATTATGATATCATTGTATTAGTAGAAAAGTAAGGTGAATATTGTGAAAAAGAGTAAACTATTTATGATAATTTCTTTAAGTGTATTAGTGATAACAATAATAGTAAGTGGTACTTATGCTTTATATAAAGCTCAGTTATCTAAAAATATTGGAGTAAATACAACAACACATGGACTAGCATATTATATTAATTATGTTAAAGGTACCGATATAACTGCCGCTACTTTAAATCCTAGTACTTCTTATGAAAGCGGAGCAAGTAGCGATATTGAATTTTGGAAGAAAGACGACTCTTATGATATATACGGTAAAATAGATTTAACTGTTAATACTATAGGTACTAATTTAAAAAATAGTCCTGCGCTTAAATATGCTGTAGTAAATAATGGTAATGTACTTAGTACAGGATCCTTAAAAGGTACTACATCCGGTTCAAAAGTAACAATATTAAAAAATCTATATCTAGAACAAACTAAGCAAATATATACAGTATATGTATGGCTTGATAATAGTGAAGAACTAGGTAATATATCTAATGAATCTCTTAGTATATCAGTAGATTGTACTGCTAGTCTTCAAAAAGAACCAGCAGCAGACACTATTATTAGTTTATATACAAATGCATCAAAAACAGCAGTAACAAATAATGGTAAGGATTATAACACAGCACCTTCAGTATCACTTATGAATGATAGATTAGGTGGTACTACAACTGATTTAGATGATGGTAATATAAGATATTATGGAGCAAGTCCAAATAACTATATATACTTTAATTGTTCTGACTATAGTAACCAAACATCTAGTACATGTGAAACATGGCGAATAATAGGAGTATTTGATGGTAAGTTAAAACTAATAAGAGGTAGTCAAATAGGAAAATATTCTTGGGACAATAAGAATACTAGTACAGGAGCAGAAGATAATTATGGTAAAAATGATTGGACTACAGCAAGATTAATGAAACTACTTAATCCAGATGATTATTATATAAACGATAACAATGATAAAGATTCTGAAGGCAATTATTTAGGATATAGTTTATATTACAATAGTGCATCAGGAATGTGTTTTACTGATGAAGGTGTTAATTACTCCGCCTGCGATTTTACAAGTACAGGAATAAAAAATGATGAAACAAGAAATATGATTGCAGAGACAACATATTATTTAGGAGGCTGGAATAGTTATTCAGTATATCCAAATGAAATATATGAATATGAAAGAGGAACAACAGTATATACAGGAAGACCACCAACATGGCCAGGAAAAATAGCGCTAGCATATCCAAGTGATTATGGCTATGCGGCGGATTTAAATCAGTGTAAAGATAAAACACTATACTATTACGATAATAGTACTTGTACTTCAAACAACTGGATGAAAGCAATTTTAGGTACTTCTAGTCATGGATGGTTATTAACCCCTTATTCCGGCCATTCGTACTATGCGTGGCATGTGCGTTCGGGCGGCAATGTGTACAGCTACCTTGCGTATGGTGCGTATGGGGCCGTGCCAGTCCTTTCTCTAAGTTCTGAACTGGGAATAGAGTCAGGGGGGGATGGCTCAAGTAGTAATCCGTACAAATTAAGTGCGTAAGCAGTTAATTTGATATAACTTTGATGAAAATACAAAATACTTCTTAAAAAAATAAGAGGTATTTTTTTGATATCATTTTAGTTAATTTGACATATAATTTAATAGGTGATAATCATGACAAAAATAGATAATTTCAAATTATTTGTTAAAAATAATCCTAATTTAATTACATATGTTAGAAATAATACTATGTCATGGCAGAGTTTTTATGAATTATATGATTTATATGGTGAAGATAATAGTGTTTGGAATGAGTATTTAAATACTAAAAGTTCTGCAAATAATACTAAAGAGAGCGAAACTAAAAAAACTAGTAAGTTTTCTGATATATTAGATATGGCTAAAAATATTGATACAAATAAATTACAAGATAGTATAAGTTCAGTACAAAAAGCTATTGGTTTAATAGGAGATATGCTTGTAAAAGATAAAACTCCAGGTATTGGTAGTACTTATAATCCTAGACCTATTTACCGAAGGTTCGATGATTAATGACAACAGAATTGCAACTTAAAATTAGTTCTGATCCAAGACTAGTATCATTTATTAGACAGTATCCAATCTGGTATAAAAGACTAAATAGGGATCCTTTATTATTTAGAGAATTTACTGAGGATATGAAAGATAAATTTAAAATTAAACCTAGTGATAGACTCAATAAAACTTTAGAAAATATAAGTATGATTCAAACTTTTTTAAATGTCTTAAAATAAAAAACTTAAGATTAATTTTTAAATCTTAAGTTTTCATTTGATATATTAAATAACATTCCAATTAATATCATGTATGATAGTAGTGAAGAGCCACCATACGAAATAAAAGGAAGAGTAATACCCATTATAGGAAGTAGTCCAATAGTCATACTAATATTATGTATCTGCTGGAAGAGTAGTACGGATATTATTCCTCCAGTAAGTAATTTATCATTATTGTTATAAGATTTACTGCCTAGTTTAACAATACTAATATCAAAGTATACAATAAGCAGTAAAAGACCAATTACACCCGCAAAACCAAAGTTTGAAGCAAACACTGCAAATATAAAGTCAGTTTGCATCTCGGGAAAATATATTGGAGTATGATTAAATCCATGTCCAAATAAACCACTTGAACCAATCGCGGTAAGTCCATTAGTAAGTTGTAGGCCACTAGAATTAGACCAGTTAAGTATTCTATCCATTCTATAAAAGAAACTAGTACCAAATATCTTAATAAATAAGTCTTGCTTCAAAAAATATAGTCCTAAAAACATACCACCAAGTACTACAATAGTACCAATAGTAATAATAAACCATCTACTTCTAAAACCACCTACAAAAAGCATTACAATAGTAATAATAAAATAAATAAGAACAGCACCAGTATCAGGCTCAATAAAAGTTAATATTGAAGGAATACCAACTACAATAAGAACTTTAATTAGGAATTTAAATTCCTCACTAATATCATTACTTCTTCTTTCTTCATTAAAATCATTTATCATTCTTGATAAGGTAATCATCAAAAATACTTTCATAAACTCAGAAGGCTGAAAACTGCCAATATAAGGAATAATAAACCAGCATCTAGCGTTATTAATAGGCTTACCTAAAAACAATACCAGTATCAGGAGAATAACTCCTACTATATAAAATGTATATGCATTATTGTAAAGAAACTTATTACCAAATAGCATCATACCATAGGCTATAGCAAATCCTATTAAATACCAAAGACCTTGTTTAATAAACAAATTTTGATAATCACTAGCAAGTAAACTTTTTGTACAATATATAGTAATAATACTAATAATAGCAAATAATATTATTGGTATTAAAATACAATTTTCTACTTTAAATTTTGATTCTTTTTTCATCTAATCAACTCTCTCTTTAATATAATACCACAAAAAAATAAAATAATAAATATATATTAGTATCATATAATAAATTAGAGGTGAATATCATGAAAGAACTACCAAAAATGTATCATAATAACATAGATAAAAACATTAACAATAATAAAAAAATATTTTCTACTATGTATAATAGTGATACAGAAGTAAAAAGTACAAATAACTTTATTAACAATAAAAATAATTATACAGTAGAACAAAAAATATATAATATATTTAATTCTCCTAATTATATTTATAAAATAGATGTTATTATTGTTACAGACAAAGGAAAAGATAAAAAGAGAATAGTAGGAAAAACTAAAACTAATTTAATTACTATGAATAATGAATATATTCCAATTAATACTATTAGAGATATTTATATTGATAACTAGTTATTATTCTAAATATATATCTATGGCTTATATATAATAGATATATAGATATATTATTTTGAGACTTAATGGCTCAAAATAACATTATGAGACTCCAGGCTCATAATGAAATAACCAAAAGAAGTTATAATACGACTTCTTTTTTATAATAATTTGTGGTATTATTATATTACAGGTGATCATTATGAATAGAGTATTTTTAAAATTAGGACCAATTACTATCTATTGGTATGCATTATTAATAGTATTATCAATTTGTATAGGAATATATTTTTCTACCAAAGAAGCCAAAAAGAATGGCTTGGGAAGAGATTTCTTAATGGATCTAATATTTTACGTAATACCAATAGGTATACTAGGAGCAAGATTATATTATGTAATATTCAATTTCTCAGTATTTAAAGATAATCTATTAGATATATTCAAAATATGGGAAGGTGGTCTAGCCATATATGGAGCAGTAATCTCTGGTATAATATTTGTAGTATACTTTTGTAAAAAAAACAATAAAAACATCTTATTAACTATTGATACAATAATACCATATCTAATATTAGGACAAGCAATTGGTAGATGGGGTAACTTTATAAATAAAGAAGCCCACGGAGCAGTAACCACTCTAGGACACTTAAAAAATTTACATCTCCCAAACTTCATAATAAATGGTATGTATATTAACGGTAACTACTATATACCAACATTCTTATATGAATCATTATGGTGTCTTTTGGGATTTATAGTATTATTAATTATCAGAAAGAAAGATAAATATAAACATAATGGCTTATTAGTAAGTTTCTACTTTATATGGTATGGTATAGGTAGATTATTTATCGAAGGATTAAGAACAGATAGCCTATATTTAGGAATATTCAGAATAAGTCAGATTGTATCAGTTATACTAATATTAATAGGTATAATAGGAATTATCTATATGAGGAGGAAGTTATGGAAAAATACAAAGTAGTAATAGTAGGAGCAGGAATAGCCGGTATGAGTGCCGCAATTAATCTTAAAAGAGCAGGCATAAACCCATTAATAATAGAAAATAACGCTCCAGGAGGAACATTAAATTATATACCAAATATTGAAAATTATCCCGGTTTTGAAAGCATATCAGGCCCAGATCTAGCTATGAATATATATAACCAAGTAAATAATCTAGATATAAAAATAAAATCTGCAAATATCAGTGATATAGATTTAGATAAAAAGATAATCAATAACGATATAGAATTTGAGTATTTAATAATTGCTACAGGTAGAAAGAGTAGGCTTCTAGGACTAGAAAACGAAAAAGAATTACTTGGAAGAGGAATAAGTACTTGTGCTCTATGTGATGGAATGTTCTATAAAGATAAGGATGTTATCGTTGTTGGTGGTGGAAATTCTGCTTTAACAGAAAGTCTATATTTATCCAATATCTGTAAAAAAGTAACCATCATCATAAGAAGAGATAACTTTACTGGAGATAAATATCTAATAGATAGAGTAAGCAATAAAAAGAATATCAAAGTAATAAATAATAGCAATATCATAAGTTATAATGTCAAAAATAATATCCTAGTATCAGTAACACTAGATAACAAAAAGAGGGTCAAAACAAATGGAGTATTCTTAGCCATAGGTGGAATACCAAACAGCAAACTCTTCAATGTAGAAAAAGAAAATGACTATATCTTAGTAAACAATAAGTATGAAACAAATATCCCTTATGTATATGCCATAGGAGATGTTATAAAAAAAGACTATTACCAACTTACAACCGCCGCTTCAGACGCTGTAATTGCCTCAAATAACATCATAAGAATAAATAAGTAATATACTCATATGTTAAAGTAAGAAAAGACATTCAAGAGATATTTACATTAATAAAAAATAATGATATAATTTATGTATAGTATGAAAGGAGAATGAATATGGAACCAAGTTCAATAATAATCATTATAATAGTAGGAGTAGTATTACTATTAGTCTTCTATGTAATAGGAGTATATAACAAACTAATTAATGCTAGAAACAAAGTAAAAGATCAATTTGCTCAAATAGACGTACAATTAAAGAGAAGAAGTGATATGATACCAAATCTAGTAGAAACAGTAAAAGGTTATGCTAAGCATGAAGAAAATACCTTCAAGGAAGTAATTGAAGCAAGAAATAAAATGAATACTGCTGGTAACATCAATGAAGAATTAGAAGCATCAAATGCCATTACTGGAGCATTAAATAAACTATTTGCTTTATCAGAAGCATATCCAGAACTTAAGTCAAATGAAAACTTTTTATCTCTTCAAAAAGATTTAAAAGAAACCGAAGACAAACTTAGTTATGCTAGACAATTTTATAATGATTCTGTCTTAATGTATAACAACACAAGAGAAAAATTTCCATCAAATATCGTAGCTAACATATTTGGATTTAAGGAAATTAACTTCTTTAAGGCTTCTGAGAAAGAAAAAGAAGTACCAAATGTTAAATTTTAGGACTAATATAGTCCTTTTTTGATAGGAGAATATATGAAAAAAATAAATTTATTAATACTTGGTATTATACTACTAGTGCCAAGCATTGCAATGGCTAATTCAATCAAAAATATAGATATAGATATCTATGTAGATAGTATAGGTACTGCTCATGTAACAGAAATATGGGATACATACCTAAATGAAGGTACCGAAGGATATAAACCATATTATAATTTAGGTAATAGCAAAATATCCAATTTCAAAGTAAAATTAGATAATAAAGATTACACTTTTAACGATAACTACGACATAAACGCTTCATTTGATAGTAAAAAATATACTAATGGTTTCCATTATATTAGTAATGGTATAGAATTATGTTTCGGCATTAGTAAATATGGAAATAATACTTATCATATTTCATATGATATCAGTAATTTTGTAGTTAAGACAAGTGATGACTATCAAATGATATACTGGACATTATTTCCATATGATTATAATCCAAGTCCAAGTAATATAAACATCAAAATACATAGCGATTTTAAGTATGAAGATACTCTAGATGTATGGGGCTATGGTAAATATGGCGCACCATGCTACGTATATGACGGAGTAATAGAAATGACTTCTGATGGAAGTATTTCTAGTAGTGAATACATGACTATCTTAGCAAAGTTTCCTAAAGACACATTTAATTTAGACATCACTTTAGATAAGACATTTGATGAATTTTTAAATATGGCAAATGAAGGAGCTACAAATTATTCAGGCAATCACAATGATTATGATAATTATAATGCCACAAGTATAATAGATAAAATATTTATGGGATTCACTATGATTATATCATTTGCATTTCCAGTTACAATTATGGTAGTTGCTATAGTAGTTGCTAAAAAAAATGGTTATGGTTATATAAATAATAAAACAATCAGCAAAAAAGATACACCATTCTTTAGAGAAATACCATGTAATAAAGATATATATTATGCCAATACTTTGACTAATCTAAATAAAAATTTGTATTCTGCATATAAAGAAACAAACATATTCGGAGCAATAATATTAAAATGGGTAAAAGAAGGCAAAATAAGATTTACCACGACTACAAAAGGAGGATTCAATAAAGAGACTAGCAGTATTGATTTAACTCTAAATCCTACTTTTGATAATGAACTTGAAAAAGAGTTATTTGATATAATGCATGAAGCAAGCAAAGACGGTATATTAGAAACTAAAGAATTAGAAAAATGGTGTAGAAATCACTACAGCAAGTTCTTTGGACTATTTACAAGAATAAATAATGTCCAATTAGAAAAATTAAAAATTAATAATCATATATATGAAAGAACCAATAAAGAAGAATGTAAATGTAAAAATGTAATGGATGATACTATATATGAAGATAGTAAAGAATTATATGGTCTAAAACTATATTTAAACGAGTTTTCTAGTATCAATACCAAGGAGGTAATGGAAGTACATCTATGGGATGAATACCTGATGTTTGCCTATATATTTGGTATTGCTGATAAGGTTACTAAACAACTTAAAAATTTATATCCCGAAGTAATTAAAGACTACAATATCGATTTTGACACCCTTTTATATATAAACTATATCAGTACAAGAAGTGTTAATGCTGCGAGTAATGCAAGGTCAAGAGCAGAATCATACTCTTCTGGTGGGGGTGGCTTTTCTTCCGGTGGCGGAGGAGGAGGATCCTTCGGAGGAGGAGGTGGCGGAGGTGGTTTCCGCTGATGAATATATCTACAATGACAAGAAATATAATATCGAAATAGTAAGAAAGAATAATAAAAATACTTACTTAAGAGTAAGAGATAATAAAATCATAGTAAGCACTAATTACTTCACCACAAAGAAACAAATAATTAAGTTAATTGAAGATAATACAGCCTTTATAAATAAAGCTTTAGATAAAAGTATTAAGAAAAAAGAAGATGACCATTTTAAACTATTTGGTAAAAGTTATGATATAATATATGGCCCATTTAATACAGAAATAAATAATGATAAAATATACACTAAAGACGAAAAAGCATTTAATAAATATTTTACTAAATATATAAGAAATATATATAGCGAAAGACTAGATTATTGGTATAACATTTTCGAAGAAAATATACCATATCCCAACTTAAAAATCAGAAAAATGACCAGTAGATGGGGAGTATGCAATATAAAAAATCATAATGTTACTTTAAATCTAGAACTATCAAAGTATGATATTAGTGCCTTAGATTATGTTATAGTTCATGAACTTTCCCACTTTATCCACCACAACCACTCTAAAGACTTTTGGCTCCTAGTAGGAAAGTATTATCCCAATTACAAAGATATAAGAAAAATGTTAAGAAATTAAGAATATAAAATTAATATATTCTTTTTTTATGTCCTGCTTAAGAATAATAATTAATACTAAATTGCTATTAACATGCCGTTAATTTTAGATACATATTTTAGAAATTTTGGTAATAAACTAATAATTTTAAAAAAATTTTCAAAAAGATGGCAAAATCAAGTATAAATTCTTGTATATAAGTATGAAAGGATTAAAAAGGAACGAAAGGAGCATAAGAGTATGAGTTAAAACAATGAGAATGTTTAATGTAAAAAATAAAGAATGGAGGCGATAGATATCTATAAAGGATTCAAATTCAGATTATACCCAAACAACATGCAAAGTAAAAAAATAAATAAAAATTTTGGGTACAATAGATTCGTATACAATTACTATCTTGCTAAGATAATAAAAGAAGGATACAAAAGTACAAGCTATTATATTAAAGACTATACCACTAGATTAAAGTATGAATATCAGTTTCTTTGGGAAGCAGATCCTATGCTTATTAAAAAAATAATATTTAAACTAGAAGATAATTATAAAAAATATATTAATGGTAATTCAGGATATCTTAAGTATAAAAGTAAATATAATAAAAATAGTTATACAATTAATATTATTCACAGTAATAAAACTATAGATTATAAAAATATAAAACTAGATTTAGAAAATAAACTAATTAAGTTACCAAACTTAGGAAATTTAGAAATAAGAGGTTATAGGAATCTCAAACAAATAGATGGTCGAATAGTTAATTACACAATATCGAGAGAAAAGAATGGCAAATACTATATAGCAGTACTATATGAACTATCTGACATTCAAAAAGTTACTCCTGAAACAATTGTGGGATTAGATTTAGGTATAAAAAAATTAATAACACTCTCAAGTGGTAAAACCTATGAGAACAATAGATATATAACTAAATATGAAGAAAAAATCAAGAGAGAACAGAAAAATTTATCAAGAAAGCAAAAAGGAAGTAAGAACTATTATAAAAATATAAAAAAACTAAATGGTCTTTATATAAAGTTATCCAACAATAGAAGATATTATAATCATAAAATAACTAAAGAAATAACAGAAAATTATGACATTATAAGTACAGAGTCATTAACTATAAGTAAGATGATTATGGATAAAGAGCATCATCTTTCTAAAGCCATAAGTGACGCCACATTCAATGAAATATTAGAGCAATTAGAGTATAAAGCTAAAGAAAGAGGAAAATATTTTTATAAAATAAGTCCTTACTATCCATCTAGTCAAATATGTAGTGTTTGCAACAATATAGATAAAAAATATAAAAATTTAGATGAAAGAATGTATGAGTGTAATCGCTGCTATAGTAAACTAGATAGAGACTTTAATGCCAGTGTAAACATAATGTTTGAAGGTTTAAAGCTACATATAATGGCACCAATGAAAAATCTTAGTACTAGGTAAACGCACTATTTCTTTAAACTAAATACAAAGTACGGTAGGCAATATCGGAATTTATGTCTGTAACTATAGTTAAAACAACTATAAAAGAGCAGAAATATATCACCTCATGGTGATAATAAATATTTTTCTTGTTTACGACAAAGATACTGCAAAAAAAGTCGATGTTATATTTTAGCTAGTTTTGTCGAATTAGTATAAATAAAAATATTTATGTGCTAAATTATAAGAGAGGTGAATAGCATTGCTAAGGACGCGAATGGAATTTAGACGGGGGATTCTATTTATTAGATTAAAAGGGGATCTAAACAAAAATACCATAAAGGGAGTGATAGATGAAGATTTCAAATATGTTGTATTAAACCTAGATAATATGTACTCAATAGATAGCTATAGTATAAAATACATAAATAAAATACGCAAAAACATTGAATATGAAGATGGAAAATTAATAATTTGCGATAAATATAACACTACCAGTAGACTTCTAAAGGACATTCCTAAAATAAGTAATGAATATGATGCATTTAAATTATTTGAAAGGATGATATAGATGAACAAATATGAAGAAGTAATAACCTCTACCAGTGGAATGATATATATGATAATAAACAGATATTTCAAAGGCTACGACAAAGAAGACCTATATCAAGTCGGTGTAATTGGTGTAATAAAAGCATATAACAATTACAAAAAAGATCATAACACAAAATTTTCAACTTATGCTTATACATATATCTACGGAGAAATATATACATATATAAATAATCAACGAGGAATAAAACTGGCTAGAGAAAATTATTCTTTATATAAAAAAATAACCGAAGCACAAAATGTATTAAGGCAAAAACTTATGAAAGAACCATCAACATATGAGCTATCTTCATTCCTAGAACTAGATTATAGATTAGTAGAAAATATAATCGCTAGTATGCAAAATATTGACAGTTTAGAAAGAGCCATAACGAATAACGATAAAGACGTATTATTATCTGACATGGTTAGAGATAATAAGGATTATTATAACATAGACCTTCTAATGTTAAATGAAGAAATAAACAGTCTTCCGGAGCCTTGGAAAGAGGTAATAAAACTAAGGTATTATGAGGACAAAACACAAAATGAAGTAGCTCAAATTTTAGGCATGAATCAAGTAGAAATCTCCAGAGGAGAATCAAAAGTATTAAAAAAAATAAGAAATAATTACCAAAATGTAATTTAAACGAGCAATAAATCTTCAAAATGTAACCAAATAGTTTACATAAAAAATACATATTTTATGAGAAAATTAAATTAAGGTGATGTCTTATGAAGAAAAAAGATAAGCATATAGATGTTTATGAGCTTATTGCAAAAAACATTAAATATTATCGCAAGAGTAGAAACATGACACAAGCAGAACTAGCAGAAAAAACTGAATATTCTCATGAATTCATAAGAAGAATAGAAGCCCCAAACAGTAAGAAAAATTTTTCGATAGATGCAGTTAGTAATATAGCAAATGCCCTCGATATTGATATAGAATTATTATTTGAAAAAAGAGAAGACAATGAAGAAAAATAGTCAAAAAATGACTATTTTTTTCTTATATATATTTAATAAATTAATAAAATATAGTATAATTATGAAGTAGGTGATTAGATGTATAAAAGTCAAGAAGAATTATTTAACCTATTAAGCGGTGCTTTTAATGTTAAATTAAGATTAATAAATAAAGAATATAATTACATAAAAAAAATAGACATATGGAACTATTTAAAAATAAACAAATGGTGCAAAGCCAAAAATCTAACACTATCAGAAATGGTCAATGACATTATCAAGATAGATATAACCAAAGTAGATTTATTTTTAAAAGACCATCTAAAAAGAGAAAATAAAAATATAGTAGATTAGAAGGTGAAACTATGAGTGTTAAAACAATAAACATAACAATAGATGAATTAATTGAAAAGTTCAAAAAATACAATAACAACGAAAAAGATATAGAACTAATAAGAAGAGCATACGACTATGCTGAAAAAAAACATTTTGGTCAAAAAAGAATATCCGGTGATGATTACATACTACATCCCTTAAATGTTGCTTTAATACTAACAGAAATATCCGCTGACGCCCCATGCATGGCTGCAGCCTTACTTCATGACACAATTGAAGACTCAGATGCCACCAAAGAAGAAATAGAAAAACTATTCGGCAGCGAAGTCGCCCTTCTAGTAGATGGCGTAACAAAACTAAACAAAATAAACTTCACATCCGATTCCGAAGCCTCAGCAGCATATCAAAGAAAAATCCTCGTAGGCCTATCCGAAGATGTAAGAGTAATAATAATCAAACTAGCAGATAGACTACACAACATGCGTACCCTTGATGTCATGTCTGAAGAAAAGCAAAAGAAAAAAGCCAAAGAAACCCTTGAAATACTAACCCCCGTAGCCCATAGACTTGGTATCTATAAAATCAAGAGCGAGCTAGAAGACCTCTCATTACGATACCTAAAACCAGATGCCTATTTTGACATTGTAGAAAAACTAAATCAAAAGAAAGTCGAACGAGATGCCGCGGTTAGCAAAATGATGGACGAAGTGTCCAGCCTTTTAAAAGAACACAACATTCCCCACGAAATAAAGGGCCGTAGTAAAAGCATTTATAGCATATACAACAAATTAGCCAAAGGAAAACCATTCAGTGACATATATGACATCTTAGCACTTAGGGTATTCGTGGACACCGAGCAGGAATGCTACATAGCCCTAGGTTTAATACATTCAAAATACAAACCAGTTCCCAAGAGATTCAAAGACTACATCGCCATGCCCAAAACCAACCTATACCAATCATTACACACAACAGTATTTGGCATAGATGGTGAACTGTTTGAAATACAAATTAGAACCTATGAGATGGATAAAATAGCAGAATACGGTATTGCCTCCCATTGGTCATACAAAGAGCACAAAGACGGAGCAACTGCTTCAAAAGATATCATGGAACAGAAACTTCAAATATTCAGAAACATCATCGAACTAAATGAAGACTCATCAACTCCTGAAGAATTTGTATCATCAGTAAAGAAAGACATTCTATCAAGTGATGTAATTTATGTCTACACACCAAAAGGTGATGTAATCGAACTACCAGAAGGCAGCACTCCAGTAGATTTTGCCTATAAAGTTCATAGTGAAGTAGGGGATCGTATGATAGGAGCCATTGTCAATGATAACATAGTCCCCCTAGACTACAAATTAAATACCGGCGACATCATTAAAATAAATACCAACAAAGCAAGTACACCAAGTAAAGACTGGCTATCATTTGTTGTTACAACCGGAGCAAAAAACAAAATCAGAGCCTACTTCAGTAGACTAGAAAAAGATGAAAATATCGAAAAAGGCAGTGACGCACTAGAAAAAGAATTACGGAAAAATAATCTATCAATAAACGAATTTTTAACCAACAAAAACATCGACATCATCCTAGACGAACTAAAACTAAAAGATATCGATGACCTATATGTCAACATAGCCCTAGGTAAATACACTCCAAATCAAATAATAAAAATAGTTAACAAACCCGAAGAAGAAAAAGTAGACATTGCCGCTAAAATTAACGAAACAAACTATAGCAAAACAAGTTTTTCCAATAACGATGTCCTAGTAGAAGGTATGAATGAAATAAAAGCCAGCCTAAGTTCCTGTTGCAAGCCAATTCCAGGAGACAACATCATAGGATACATCACTAGAGGATCAGGTATAACAGTTCATCGTAGTACCTGCAGAAACATCATTGACATTGACGAAAGACTAATCAATGTCAAATGGAATGATAATGTTACCAAAAAGTATCCTTCAGATATTCTAGTATACACAAACACCTTTGATAATCTACTAGATATAATCACAAAAGCCTCTTCCAGTGGTATCATCATAGATAGCATCTCCACAATTAACAAGAGTGATTACAAAGTCTACAATATGACAGTTCTAGTAGAAAACAAAGATAAACTAGAAAAATTCATCAACGATTTATTAAACCTAAATTTCGTTCAAAAAGTAGAAAGAAGTGTTAATTAATGAAAGTATTAGTACAAAGAGTAACATCTGCAAATGTCAAAGTAAACAACAAAGTAGTAGGAGAAATAAATAGAGGAATACTCTTATTCGTAGGTTTCACTCAAAGTGATACCACAAAAGAAATAGACTACATGGTAGATAAAGTGATAAATCTTCGTATATTTGATGATGAGAATGGTGTGATGAACAAAAGCTTACTTGACACTGAGGGTAGCATCCTATCAGTTAGTCAGTTCACTCTATATGCCGATAGTTCCAAAGGCCGCAGGCCATCATACATAAATGCCCTAAATGGAGACAAAGCCATAATTCTATATGATGAGTTCAATAAAAAGTTAAAAGAAAAAAACGTCAAGGTAGAGACCGGTATCTTTGGTGCTTATATGCAAGTAGAACTAATAAATGATGGTCCAATTACCATAATGCTAGAGAAGTAGAGTTATCTACTTTTTTCTTTTATTCCTCTCGTGCCTATAGTCACTCAAGGTTTTCTAATGCCTAAGGTCATTAGAAAAAAAGTTTAGAGCCTGTAGTCTCTAAACTTAAGTATTGTTTATTTAGTTCTTTTTAAAGTATATGCATTTTTAGAAATTTTTTCTAGCTCTTCATATTCTGGTAACTGTAGTCCCCAACTTGATAAATAATTAGTATAATCATTGCACTCATTAATTTGTTTAATAAATCTCTTAGCTTCTCTTAATGCCTTTTTATCTTTTCCATTTTCTAAATATATTGAAACATCTTTAATAACATCAAACCAGCCTCTGACATGTCCTTTAATCATAAATTCTTTTGCTAATAAATAAGTTATAACATAACTATGATTTTTAAAATATATATTTTTTGTTTCTAAAGTGTCTACAGTCATATGATATTTAGATTTACCAATATAAAATTCATTTATACTTTGAGAAGCCTCTTCAGTTTGCTTTTCTATTTCACCATCGGTGAATAATATTGTTTTAATACGTTCATCCTCAATAGGTTTAGCATCCTTATCTACTTTACCAGTACTTGGATCAGGCCAAGCGGGAAAATGGTATGTTACCCTTGTTACTTTTAATGGTTCATTTTCTTTTAATTCTCTAATCCTCATAATCTTCCTCCTATAACAATTTAATATTGTAGCAGACATACACTTTTTTGTAAACCATAATTATTATTAAAATTATAAAATAGCTAACCTGTATTATTGTCAGAATATAAAAAATATTATATAATTAACTAGGAGGCTAACATGATAAAGGTAGAAAATATATCAAAAAAATTTATTAAAGAAATAAAAAATAAAGAAAAAATAGAGTTCTATGCAGATAAAGATATTACTTTTGAAGCAAAAGATGGAGAGATACTAGGTATCCTTGGCCCTAATGGAGCAGGAAAAACAACATTACTTAGAATGATATCCGGTATTATGACTCCTTCCAGTGGTACCATCACCATTGATAACTTAAACTATAAAGATAATGAATTAGAAATCAAGAAAAGAATATCTTTTTTAACAGGAAATACCAAATTATATAAAGATCTATCAGCTTATGAATTACTTACTATGTGTGGTGAATACTATGGTTTAAGTACAAAAGAAATAAATAATAGAATAAAAGACTTAACAGATAGATTTAAAATGAAAGACTTTTTATATCAAAGAATAAGTTCACTATCTACTGGGCAAACTCAAAGAGTATCAATAGCTAGATGTTTAGTACATAACCCTAAATACTATATTTTAGATGAACCCACTAGTGGGTTAGACATCATATCTAGCAAAGTAATATTAGATACCATCAAAGAAGAAAGAAATAAAGGAAACTGTATCTTATATTCAACCCATTATATGGAAGAAGCAGATACTATATGTGACCAAATAATATTTATAAATAAAGGTAAAATAATTGCTACGGGTACTCCAAGTGAAATAAAAAAGAAAACAAATACCAATAATTTAAGAGATGCCTTTTTTGCATTAGCGGGTGATAGTGATGAATAATATAAAAATAACCATAAAAAAAGAATTAAGATCGGTAATAAGAGATAAAAAATCATTACTTATGATGGCACTAACCCCATTATTTATTCCAATATTTGTAATATTAATGTCTTATATGTATGAAACACTAACTAGTGATAATAAAGAAACAAAATATCAAGTAGGAGTAAATTATAATTTAAGTACTACCGAAAAAGAATTATTAAGTCCTGATATAGAAGTAACTAAATATAATAGTCAAAAAGACATGGAGGAAGCCTATAAAAAAGATAACATTATAGCCTATATCACTAAAGAAAATAATAACTATAATATATATGCTAATAGTAAAACAGAAGATGGTAGTATAGTTCTAATGTACATAACAAATTATTTAGATAGTTATAATAATTATCTAGGGCAAAATTACTTATTAGAAAATAACATTGATATAAGTAAAGTATATAATAACATTAACTATACTACTAATGAATTAAAAGGAGAATCAATGTTTGCTAGTGAAGTAGTTTTAATGGCTATAACTTTCACAATAATGGCTATAACACTATCAAGTATCTATGCTTCAACCGATAGTACCGCTGGTGAAAAAGAGCGTGGTACTCTAGAGACCATTCTTACATTTCCAATAGCAAGAAAAGAATTAATATTAGGCAAATACTTCTCAATATGCATATCAGGTATTATCACCATGTCAATAGGAGTAATCTTATCTATAACATCATTATTCTTTGTAAAAAATAACTTTACTATCTATGATAATGTCATATTTAATATGACTCCTATCACAATAGTTTTAACTATCATCATATTAATATTTTATACACTATTCATATCAGGTCTATGTATAGCAATAGCAAGCTTTACTAAGACTTTCAAAGAAGCGCAAAGTGCTCTTACTCCAATAAGTTTAATTACTTGTGTACCAATGTTTTTAAGTATGTTAAATATTAATCTAAATGGCATATTAAATTTTATTCCAATAGTAAATCATACCATAGTAATAAATGATATTTTAACTGGTACAATAAACACCAATAACATATTAATAACCATAATATCATCAACTATTTACATAATAATATTAATATCATTAATAAGTAAAATATATAAGAGTGAAAAAATCTTATTTAATTAAAGTATTATGTAAAAAGAGTTCCTTCACTGTGTCCAATGCAAAATCCCTAGACTAACGTCCAAAACGTTCAGTGATACAAACTCTTTTCACAAAGTAATATATTACAAAATTAGTAAAAAGTCAATTACACTATTTAAATTACCCAATTAGTCCATAAAAAAATAACAAAATACAATTGACAACATCTCAGATAAATTATATAATAAATATAGATTTTCTATTACTATGAGTGACAAATAGTATATAAAAAGATAGAAACGGTTGGTCCCGATAAAAGCCAAATAAAAGAGCACATTAGTGAAGTAGGGTGGCACCGCGGATATATATTCGTCCCTATAAATTATTAATGTGTTTTTATATTATTAGAAGGGAAGGATAAATATGAAAAACAAATACAGAACAATCTATTGCGGTGAAGTAACTACTGCAAATATTGGTGAGGAAATAAGAGTGGCAGGCTGGCTTGAACAAAAGAGAAATCTAGGTAGTCTAGTATTCATGACACTAAGAGATGAAACAGGTGTAATACAGCTAATTAGTGAAGATATCGAAAGTTTTAAAGATATAACTAGAGAAAGTACTATGACTGTAACAGGAACAGTAAGACATAGAGCAGAAGGTATGACTAATCCAAATATGAAAACTGGTGAAGTAGAAGTACTAGTATCATCTTTTGAAGTATTAGGAGAAGCTCTAAATGTATTACCATTTGAGATTAACAGAAGTACTGATGCATTTGAAGATACCAGACTAAAATACAGATATCTAGACTTAAGAAATCCAAAAGTACATGATAGAATACTATTTAGAACAGAAGTACTAGATTACATGAGAAAAATAATGAAAGAGATGAAGTTTACTGAAATACAAACTCCAATCATTACAGCTTCATCTCCAGAGGGAGCAAGAGACTTCATAGTACCATCAAGAAAGTATAAAGGAAAATTCTATGCACTTCCACAAGCACCACAAATATTTAAACAATTACTTATGTGCTCAGGATTTAATAGATACTTTCAAATAGCCCCATGTTTTAGAGATGAAGATCCAAGAAGTGATAGATTATATGGAGAATTCTATCAATTAGACTTAGAAATGTCTTTTGCTACTGATGAAGATGTCTACGAAGTAGGAGAAAAAATCTTTCATGATATATTCACTCACTTTAGTGATAAAGAAGTATCTCCAAGACCATTTAGAAGAATACCGTATAGAGAAGCAATGTTAAAATATGGTTCAGATAAACCTGATCTAAGAAATCCACTAATAATTGAAGATATTACTGATATCTTATCTAAGAGTACTTTTGAACCATTTAAAACATCACATATTAGAGGTATAACAGTAACTAATATAGATAAATCTAATTCATGGTACAAATCTATGGAAGAATATATGAAGAGTGTAGGAGCAGTAGGCCTATCATACATTAAAGTAAATGAAGATATGACCTTTAAGTCTTCAATTGATAAATTCCTAGATGATAGTCTAAGAAAAGAACTAATAGATAAATGTCATCTAGTTCCAGGTAGTGCTTTATTCGTACTAGCGGATTCTAAAAATAAAATAAATAAATTAGCAGGTCTTCTTAGAATAAAACTAGGAAGTGAACTAGATCTAATTGATAAGAATAAATATGAATTCTGCATAATAAACGATTTCCCTATGTATGAATATAATGAAGAAGATGGTAAGTTTGACTTTGGTCATAATCCATTTAGTATGCCTCAAGGAGGACTAGAGGCTTTAAAAGAAGATAATCTAGAAAATGTTCTTGCATATCAATATGACTTTGTATGTAATGGTTATGAGATGGCTTCAGGAGCCGTTAGAAACCACGATATTAAGATAATGAAGAGAGCCTTTGAACTAGCAGGGTATACAGAAGAAGATGTTGAAACAAAATTCAGAAGCTTATATACAGCTTTCCAATATGGTGCTCCTCCTCATGCAGGAATGGCTCCTGGTATCGATAGAATACTAATGCTACTTAAGGATGAAGAAAACATAAGAGAAATGGTCGCTTTCCCACTAGGAGCAAATGGCGCTGATGCTATGATGGGCTGTCCTGGTGAAGTATTTGAAAAACAACTTAGAGAAACACATATCAAGGTAAGAGATTAATTAATAGGGGGCAAAGTTATGAATAAAGATTATGCAATAATATTTCAAAAATTTGAACATGAAGAAGTGGAATATTATTTACCAATAGATGTAACAGAGGGTATATACTTAGAAAAAAATAATACATTTACTGCCCATAATATTACTCTAAAACATATAATAGCAGGAGAAGACTATGGCTATTGTAATAGAGAAAATATAACAGCATTAATAAATAAACATAAATATATGCCTATGTTTATAGCTAAAAAAATAATATTAAATGAATTAAGAAAAGGTACTTATATTAGAATCAAACATGAAAGTGACCCTCCATTTATTAGATATATAAAAAAAGACGAAAATAAGGTGTTAATGGAAGACGACATTACAAATTACTATATAAGATATTTTTCTGAAATTATTACATATGAAAATAACAAAAAAGATGTACCACAAAATATAGAAATAGACATAAATAAAATATATAGTGAAATAAAAAAGAAAATCCCAAATCAAGATAATCATATCAAAGAAATACTATCTATTATCTGGAGAGACTTCAACAACTATCAAAATACCAAATCAAGAAGTATACTAATTAATGGTGAAAAAAGTTCTCCTAAAAAAGAAATATTTAATATAATTGAAGACAATATAAATATTCCAGTACTAAATACTAGTATTATAAATAAATATAAAAATAATGTAACATTAAATACAGTTAATGATATCTTAACTAGTCTCTTAAAGAAATGTAATTATGATATAAAGAAAGCCGAGACAAGTATTATTGCAATAGATGATATAGATACCATAACAATATTAGATCAAAACGATGCTAGATTATTTGGTGAATGTCAAACAGATCTAATTAGATTAATTAATGGTCTACCATTTACTATAGAAATAGATGGTGATAGTTATACAATAGATACTAGTAAAATGCTTGTAGTTCTAATGGGAGATTTCATGAAATATGAAGAAGAAATACCTACAATTAAAGGCTTTTCTAATACTTCAAATAACCAAAGTAAACAAATGACAAAAATTGATTATCTTAATGAAGGTCTACTAGAAGATTTAGTTATATCTATTCAGAATATTATTGAATTAGATAAGCCTACTACTAAAGAATATATTGCAAATATAAATAAAGATGAAGATAATTCTTTAAATATTTCTAAGAAATTTCTAGAAAGTTTAAATATTAGGTTAACTGTAGAAGAAACTGCCATTAAGAGAATATCTGAAGTTATAGAGAAGAATGGTTATGCTGAAGGTCAAATTAATGAAATAATAGATAAGGCTTTAGCATTAGCGGCTTTTGAAATTGCTACTAATCCAAATACTTACGAAGAACTTATTATTAGTGAAGATACTATTAGTGATAATAGTAAATATAAATTAATTAAGAGAAAGAAATAATTTCTCTTTTTCTTTATATCCCCTTAAGCCTGTAGTCTTAAGGGGTATAAGTGAGCCTAAGGTCTCACTTATGAAAATATTTATTATCATCTTTATCTCAGTATTAAATATTTTGCTTATATATAATAGTTATAGTATAATGTACAATTATTGTCAAATAATAATATATCTATTGAATATAAAATATACCTATGATATAATTAAGATACCTAGAGGATACGACATCTTTAGTATAAAACCGACTAAAGATATTAAACGGGGAGCTAATATAGTTTATGTGTTGAATACCTATCATTGATAGGGATCCTAATTAGACTATTGTGCTGACCCACCTGTGACTTACGCCGCGGGTTTTATCTTACAGAGTCGGTCCATCTGGGTCTTTTTTTTATTCTTAAATTATGATATACTAATATACGTGAGGTGTAATAATATGAAGGAAATAAAAAATAAAACAATATATACTCCTGATAATGTAAAAAAATTTCTTGAAGTATATTATTTTGAAAAAGTAAAAGTACCAAGATTAATAATAAATATTTTAATACTATTAGTAATTATTTATTTCTTCACCAAAGATAATAGAGTATTACTAGATTATACAACATTTATATTTTGTTTATTTGGGGTTATAGAACTAAATACCACTATGTTACCAAAATTAAATTATCATAAATTAGAAAAAGCTAAAGATAGTGTCTTAAATACCAAGATAGAATATCTATTTAAAAAGAATAACTTCAAACTAAGCTCTAATAAAGATGAATATATAGACTATAGTTCATTATATAAAGTATTAGAAACAAAAAAAGCATATTATTTATACATAAATAAATCTAGAGCATTAATCGTAGATAAAAAAGATATGTCAGATAGTGATATTACTAATCTTACTAATACTTTAAAAGAAAAAGTACCAAGATATAAGGAAAAATAATATGTTTGAAAGAGAAATAAATCTAATTGGTGAAGATAATTATCTTAAACTAAAAAATAGTAATATCTTAGTAATAGGAGTAGGTGGAGTAGGTGGTTATGCTGTCGAGACACTAATAAGAAGTGGTATAGAAAACATTACACTAGTAGATTATGATAATATTGATATATCAAATATCAATAGACAAGTAATAGCCCTATCTTCAAATATTGGTAATAGTAAGGTAGAAGAATTTAAAAAAAGAATACTAAGTATAAATAGTAATGTCAAAGTAAAAATAATTAAAGAAAAAATAAATGAAGATAATATAGATTTATTATTTGAAGAAGATTATGACTACATAATAGATGCTTGTGATACCATGATAGTAAAGAAATTATTAATAAAGATGTGTCATAAGAAACATATAAATCTAATAACTGTCTGTGGTATGGGTAAGAAATTAGATCCCACTAAAGTAAAAATAAGTGATATTAGAGATACAAATTATGATCCACTAGCTAAAGCCTTAAGAAAATATGTCAAAGACGAAAAATTTAGAGATAAAGTAATATGTATATCAAGTACCGAAGAACCTATAAAAACAAATAAAACCATGGTTACATCAATGATGATGGTACCAAGTACTGCTGGTATATATGCAGCATCTTATGTAATAAATAGTATTATAAAAGAGAATAAATAATATTTTTATTCTCTTTTTACATAGTATCTAGTTTATCCATAATATCTTTTAATATTTTTTCGTTCTTATTCTCTTTAGGATGATAATATTTCTTACCAAGTAATACATCAGGTAAATACTGCTGCCTTACATAATCATTTTTATAAAGATGCGGATATTTATAATCATTAGAAGGATTTCTTAAATGTTTAGGAACATCACCAACATTACCGCTTCTAACATCATTTAAAGCTTCATCAATCGCAGCTTCCGCACTATTACTTTTAGGAGATAAAGCAAGTTCAATAACAATTTCTGCAAGTGGTATTCTAGCTTCAGGTAGTCCTAGTCTTAAAGCACTATTAATCGCAGCATCTACTCTTGGACCCATACTAGGATTAGCAAGACCAATATCTTCATAGACAATAACAGATAATCTTCTTACAATAATATCTAAATCTTCAGCCTCAAGTAATCTAGCCAAATAATGAAGACTAGCATTAACATCGCTACCTCTAATCGATTTTTGAAAGGCTGAGATAATATTATAATAATTATCACCATTCTTATCAATAAATAAATTAGGTTTATTATTAATCTTCTTAATCAAATCAATATCTATCTTCTTATCAGAACTACTATAATAGGCTATTTCAAGAATATTATAAGCAAATCTTAAGTCTCCTGAAGAAATACTTGCTAGATAATTAATGGTTTCTTCATCCATACAAATACCCTCTAAAATATTAGATTTAATAGCTCTTTTAATACCATCTTTAATATTATCAATACTAAGTTCTTTTAATTCAAATAACTGGCATCTACTTCTAATCGCAGGATTAATAGCATGATATGGATTAGCAGTAGTCATACCAATCAAAGTAATAAGACCAGACTCTAAATAAGGCAGCAATATATCCTGCTTATCCTTATTTAATCTATGTATCTCATCTACTAGTAAAATCATCCCATTATATAACTTAGCCTCTTCAATAACAACATCAAAATCCTTCTTATTATTAATAACAGCATTAAGTGATCTATAATTCATTCCCATTTCATTAGCAATCGCAGTCGCTATACTAGTCTTACCAATACCAGGATGACCATATAATATCATAGAAAACAATTTCTTATTCTTAACTAAATTATATATAATCTTATCCCTGCCCACTAAATGTTCTTGACCAATAATATCATTAATACATTTCGGCCTTAATTTTACTGATAATAATTCTTCCATAACATCACCTAAACATATTAATTATATCATTTTAAAGTATTATTGACAATAAATATATTCTGTTATATAATATAAAACTACTGAAAGGGGAATATTATATGTCAGAAACAACACTTAAATTATTAGAATTAATAAAAGAAGGAAAAAAGTTAAATGAAATATGCACTGAACTTAATAAAACACCTAAACAAATATTTAATCATTTAACACTATTAAAAAACAAGGGTTATTTATTTAATAGAAAATATTACTATTTTGGAGGAGAAATATCATATATACCACAAGTAGACTATTTATATTCAAATGTTAAACCAGAAACATATCTAACTACTTCACAAAATTGTAATAGAGTAAAGGCTGTAGTTATATCAGATACTCATATAGGAAGTAAATATGAAAGACTAGATTTATTAAATGAAATATATAACTATTGTACTAAAAATGGAATATATACAATATTTCACTGTGGTGATATAATAGATAATTCTGTATCAGATGAACAAGTTCCAAGATTAGAAAGGGCAGAATATCTATTAAAAAATTATCCATTTGATAAGAATATACTAACATTTACCATACTTGGTAATCATGACGTAGCTTTATTAAAAGAAACAAAGCAAAATATAGCTGCAATGTTAGAGAATTATCGTCATGATATAGTAAATATTGGTTATATGCAAGATATATTAAAAATAAAAGAGGATTCTATAACATTGTATCATCCATTTACTATAAATTCATATCTTTGTGAAAAATGCAGTCAAAGTAGTCTAATACTTCAAGGACATTCACATAAATTTAAAATAGAAAATAATCCTTTATCAAACAATCTACACATAGTTGTACCACCACTAAGTGATATACCAGTAAATGATTATAGTTATCCTAGTGCATTAGAATTAGATATCCATTTTGATGATGGAAATATTACTAATGTAACTACAAAACAATTAATTTATCATAATAATAGTTTTGTTACAATAAATGAACTACAAAATTCTATCAAGAAAAAAGTTAAAACTATATAAACTGTTACTGGTAAATAATAAATAAGAAAGTTAAAATAAATAATAATTAAAGTAAATAGAATTGAAACTATTTACTTTTTTTGATATAATTTATATGAAAGTAGTGAGTATATGAAGTATAGTTTTGATAGTAAAACAAGAGTATTGATAATATTATTATCTATGTTTATTGGAGCAGTCTTTGGTTATATATATGAAGTAATCTTTTATAAAATAGATACAGGTTATTTTATTAACCGTGGTACTACATTTGGGCCATGGATACCAATATATGCTTATGGTACTTTATTAATATATTTAACCACTAATAAAGTAAAAGATAAACCTATATATGTATTCTTAATTAGTGCTCTAGTGAGTGGTATATTAGAATATACTATTGGTTATACATTATATCACATAAGTGGTACAAGACTATGGAACTATAATACTGAGATATTAAACTTTGGTAATATAAATGGTTTTGTCTGTCTAAGATCAGTATTATTCTTTGGTATAGCAGGATTATTTCTAATGTATCTAGTAATACCATGCATAGAAAGACTTGCTCTTAATATATCCAAGAAGAAGTTTAGTATTATCAGTATAGGATCATTCTCTATGTTTTATGCTGATACTATATATAATCATATAATAAGTAAAATAATAAATTATCTAAAATAAGAAAGTAAGTGATATCTTGATAAATATAGATAAGTTAAATATAAAAAATAAAAAACTATTATCAGACTATATAATAGAATTAAAAACAATTAAACAAAGAGATAAAGATACAACAGTAAATTCATATAGTGAAGATATATATAAATATTTAGAATATATGGAAAGTAAAAATATATCTAGTGCTTTAGATATAAGTTATAATAATTTATTAGATTATTTAAAATACTTAGATGATAATAAATATGAAGTATCTTCAGTAGCTAGAAAAATAGTATCTATAAAAGCCTTTCATAAGTATTTAAGCGAAAACTATAATGTAGTAGATATAAGTACCAAGATAAATACTCCTAGATTCTATAGAAAACTACCTAATATATTAACTATTGAAGAAGTAGATAATCTTTTAGATATAAAATTAGATACTCCATTTGATTACCGAAATAAGGCTATGTTAGAACTAATGTATTCATCAGGACTTAGAGTAAGTGAATTAATAAATCTAGAACTTAGTGATATAGATTTAAATAATAACTATGTAAGATGTTTTGGCAAAGGAAGCAAAGAAAGAATTGTACCAGTAGGAGAATACTCCTCTAAATATTTAAGTATTTATATTAATGAATACCGAGATAGTATGAAGAAGAGTTATTATACTGAGAAGATATTTCTTAATAATCATGGCAAAGAAATGACTAGACAAGGTTTCTTTAAGATTATAAAGAAAATTGCTAAAGATAAAGATATTAATAAGAATATAACTCCTCATATGTTAAGACATTCCTTTGCTACTCATCTACTAAATAATGGGGCCGATCTAAGAACAATACAAGAGATGTTAGGACATTCTAGTATCTCTACCACACAAATATATACAAATGTAACAAATGACATATTAAAAGAAAACTATGATTTATATAAAAGAAGGGACTGATTACAATGAAATTAAATAAATTAATGTTTAGAGAATATGATATAAGAGGAATATGGAATGAAGATATAACCGAAGAAGTATCTTATTATATTGGTAGAGCATATGCCACTAAATTATTAAGTTTAAAGAAAAATAAAATGATTGTCGGCTACGACAATAGATTAAGTTCTCCTATTATCGAGAAGAATCTAGTAAAAGGACTTACTGATGGTGGTGTAGATGTAGTAAGACTAGGTCTAGTTACCACACCAATGTACTACTATGCATGGGATAAATTAAATATTCACTGTGGTATAATGATAACAGCTTCACATAACCCAAAAGAATATAATGGCTTTAAAATGTCATATAATGGCATTCATAACTGTTTTGGTAACGAAGTAGCAGAATTATACTATATAATACTAAATGGCATTTATAGCAAAGGAAATGGCTCTATAACTGATGCTAATATAAAAGAAGATTATATTAAGATGATAAATAGTCATATTAATATGGGTAGTAATAAATTAAAAGTAATATATGATTGTGGTAATGGTACTACATCTATCGTAGCCAAAGATACCTTTGTAAGTAATGATAATATAGAGTATATACCATTATTTGCTGAATCAGATGGGACATTCCCTAATCACCATCCTGACCCAGCAGTAGAATCCAATCTTACAATTCTAAAAGAAAAAGTAAAAGAATTAAATGCTGACTGTGGCATAGCCTTTGATGGTGATGGCGATAGAGTAGGAGTAGTCAATGAAAAAGGTGAGTTTGTTTCAATAGATAAATTCATGGTCATAATATGGCGCGATATTTATAATAAAATAGATAAAAAAGAAGGCTTCTATGACGTAAAATGTTCTAAGGTAGTAAGTGATGAAATGATAAAACTAGGTCTTAAACCGGTTGAAGTAAGAACAGGAAACTCTTATACTAAAAAAATATCAGTAGATAATAATTACCCATTCGGTGGAGAATTATCAGGACACTTATATTTTAGAGATAAATTTATCGGTACAGATGATGGTATATATGCTGGATTAAGATTAGTAGAAATACTATCACATAATCCTAAAAAAGTAAGCAAGCTTCTTGAAGGTATAACTAAGTATTATAATTATCCTGAAGGAAAGTTTACAGTAGAAGACTCTAAGAAAGATATTATTGTAAGTAGAGTAGAGGAGTACTGTAAGGAAAAAGGCTATAATTATTCTAAAATAGATGGTATTAAAGTACTATATGATGATGGCTTTGCCTTAGTCAGAAAATCTAATACAGGTCCTAATATAACTACTAGATACGAATCATCTGATAAAGAAAAACTAGAACTAATAAAACAAGAATTTGATAGTTTAATTATTAAGTATAGTAAAGAATAGAATAAATATGAATAAAAGAATAGAGTAGAGTACCCTATTCTTTTATTATTAAAATAAATCTTTAGAACTATTGTTATTCTTTTTACATGACTTACAATCATCTTTGTGACATTCACAAGTAGTATCGTCATGTGTTTCGTCATCTTTATGACAATTACAGTCAAAAGTATTAGACTTATCTAATTTATTGTTAGTTTTAGATTTCTTATCTTTTTTACTCATTTTAATTACCTCCATTAATATTATTAACGATAGGTAATATATTTATTCTTTAATTACTTAATATGAAAAAATTGGCATATTGTTCTTCTATTTATAGAAGTTAACATAATATTGATTATAGGAACTAAGATATTTTATTAAAAGATGATTAGTTGTTAAGCTAAAAATTACCAATAAAATATACTTATTTTATATATTAATAAATTATCTCTAAATATCTATATTCTTTAATTATAAATTATATTTATATTAATATTATTCTACATATATTTATCTTTTATGTACATAATAAAATTAACTACAATTATTATTATATAGTTAATTTTAAATGTATAATCGTTCATCTAAACGATTTTAAACTCATTAGAGTTATCACTAATCGTATTACCAATTTACTTCCCTATTTTTTAGTTAAAATTAAAGTAGGGGACTTATTTATTCATTTTCAGGGTGGTTTCCTTGTTCAAATCTTATATACTTTGAATCGACTATATTTTTTTTAAACCATTCTTGTTCTTCTTTACTATTGTTTACTAATCCAACAACAACAACCATATCTTTTTCATCTACATAGTTATAACTGTAATTGTTATATATGGATGTGCCATTATCATTAAAATAGTAGATTATTTTATTGTTAATATCATTTAATTTTTCAATACTTACATTGCCTACTCTATTATCTGTTTCCACTTTACTACCACATCCAGTAAGTGTTAATGTCATAAGAGTACATACTAAAACTGCAAATAATGTTTTTTTCATAAGTTTAATCATCTCCCATATAATTATAATATTTTAGTTAAAACTTTTGAGCCATAATCTCAGCAATTTTATCTAAAACTTCACTAGCATTTCGCTCATCAATCTTAGTATAACCAAGTTCTCTTAATGCTTGTATTTTAGCGGTATTTAATTCCTGAGTACGAGATAATTTTTCTTCTTTTTTAGAAGCAAGCATATTTTCCCATTTTTTATGTGATTCAGCAAGTCTTGTTCTTGATGCTCCCCCATTACTATATAATGTCATCGCAGAGAACATAATACTTTCAAATACAAACTGATTATTCTCGTCAAATGCAAATTTATTTGGGTCAGTATAACCATAATTTTTTGAGAAGTATGCCAAAATATATTTTAATTCTTTGATAGCATTTAGATTTTCAATAAAGTGATGTAAGTAGGTAACTGTGGCTAATGCCTCCCCTTCTCTACCTTTATTTTCTAATAGAATATTCTTAGACATTAATGTAATATCATTTATTAATTCCATTTCTTCCTTATTTAATCCTGTTAAATCAATACAAGTTTTATCTTTCTTTTCTTCTTCTTTAGCACTATCAAATATTCTACTTCCTACTGTTTGTAAATATTCCTTATTTATTTCTAAAGCAAGTATTTCATCAGCGCTCTTTACATTTAATAATTCAAATAGTAGTTGACACTTTTCATTAGGTAATTTTGACAAGTCTGTACTATCTAGATAATTGTAAACCATTTGTCTAGATACTCCTAGATACTTAGCCAAGTTAACTTTGGAAATATTTGCTTTTTTTAATATTAAATTTATTTTTTCTACAACATTCATAATTATGTAAGCCTCCTATTGTTACCTATATATATTGTAACATTATTACTAAAAATATGTCAAGTAATTTGTCTAATTTAAAAAAATTACCAATATATAAAAAGAAAATAAATAAAGGTATAATTTACTTATTTTCTTTTTATTATGTTTCTACATACCTATTATATATAAGCAATAGGTTATACTTAGTGGGTTATTCTACTACAAATGGATTATTCATAGTTCCAGTACCTCCTCCTACTATACTAATGTCAGGGTTTAGATAAAGAACTGGGTTAACCCCAAACGCAGAACCCACAGCGTTGTTGTAGTTGGTATACCCCATTTTATTTACATCCCACACAGTATTCGGGTAGTTATAAAAGGGGGTTAATACCCATCCATAATTGCCTCCATTGTTTGTAATAATTGTTTTTATCCAATTATTTGAGGTGCAAGTACTATCATCGCCATAATCTTTTAATGTTTTATCTTTACACTGACCTAAATCTACTGCATAGCCATAATCACTTGGATATGCTAAGGCTATTTTACCTTTCCAAGTCGTAGGCCTACCTGTATATACTGTTGTCCCTCTTTCATATTCATATATTTGATTTGGGTATACTGAATTATTATTCCAACCTCCTAGATTATATGTTGTCTCTGCAATCATATTTCTTGTGGTATCTTTTATTCCTGTACTTGTAAAATCGCAATCCACTGTAGCATTATCGAAATCACTATAACATTTTCCTGAGGCACTATTATAGTATAGACTTTGACCTAAGCCATTATCATTAGTGTCTACTTTATAATAATCACTTGGATTAAGTAGTTTCATTAATCTTGCAGTGGACCAGTCATTTTTGCCTAAAGCAGGTGCTCCGGTTGTAGCATTTTTATTGTCCCAAGAGTATGCTCCGATATTTTCATTTCTTATTATTTTTAATTTACCATCAAATACTCCTATTATTCGCCATAGTTCACAGTTAGTATCTGGATATGTTTCACAGTTAAAATAAATATAGTTATTTGGACTTGCTCCATAATATCTAATATTACCACCATTTAAATCTTCGGCTGTACCACCTAGTCTATCATTCATTAATGATACTGTTGGTGCTGTATTGTATGTAATACTATTATTTGTTACTAGTGCTTTTGAAGCAGTAGTATATAATTCAGTTATAGTTTGAGCCGCTGTTTTTGCTAGTACTGCTCCTTCTCCATCAGCATGTAATTTAAAACTAAATGTTTTATTCATCATAGTATTTGGATTAGTATAATTTGCTCCATCTATCCATATGTATAATGTATATGATGTCTTTGATGTAGATATACTTTCATTAGTTAATAATACTATATGATTAGTATTATTTTTAGTACAAGTAACTGTATTACTAGTTAGATAACTATCACTAAAGTTACCTTCTTTTACTTTAGTAGTTCCTTTATATAATTCATATCTAAAGCTTTCATCTTTTAATCCAGTATCTATACTAGTTATATCTAAATACATATTAAATACTAATCCTGTAGTATCTCCCTTTACACTAATATTCTTTACTATACCTTTACTTTTATCTGATACTGGTCTTAGATTAGCACTTATATCACTTCCTCCATCAAAGGTAACTGTAGCAGCTCCTACTCCTGCTACTATTTTTGTAGTATCACTATCACTAGTAGTCCATACATACCAAGCATAAGTTCCCCCAACTATAGCTATTAATACTAAGAGTGATATACCAGTTATTAAAAATATTTTCTTTTTTTATCCATTACTTATCGCCACTCTTTATATCCATGCTTATATGTCCTTTATATACACTAGATAGTATTTCATTTTGATTTTGTTCAGTAACTAAATTACCATCTAACCATATATATACTGTTATTGTTTTTACTGTAGTGGTTATTGGTATATCTTTATATATTTCTATACTTTCAGCACTTGATACTATTCCACTACCAACTGGAGTAGTACCATCTAACACTTGATACTTTAATACTTTACCACTTAGTATTGTACTTGAAGTTACACTAGTATCGGTATTTAAATATAATGTACCAGTACCATTAGTTATAGTACAAGTATCTTTTAAATTAACTTTTATTACTGAAGATAAACCTTTAGTATAATTATTAGCTAACACAAATTTAGCAGGATTACTATCACTACCTATATCTTGTCCTTTAACATAATTAACA
>ENA-OOXC01000441-OOXC01000441.1-human-gut-metagenome-genome-assembly--contig:-NODE-441-length-31892-cov-3.270032_pt1 | contig 31892 bp, 24 predicted proteins | sample MGYA00241578_ERZ501325 | MGnify/ENA primary metagenome ERZ501325 (study PRJEB25962, sample SAMEA2042737) | human gut metagenome | biome: human gut; feature: human-associated habitat; material: faeces...
ACTTCTCGCTTAATTTTTGGCGCTTTTGTCTATTGACTTTTCATAGCTGGTCTCCTATATGAAATTTCTGGTAAACTGTATATATTCCTGTTCAAATATTTTTTTATATCCCCGACTAATTGGAAGTGTTTCCCCATTGTCTAGGAGTATTTCGCATGTGGGAAAGTTGATACGCTTGATATGCTTCATATTCACAATAAAGCGATTGTGTGGTCGTGCAAAAATGTAATGGTTCAATGAAGAAAAAATTATATCTAGTTTGCAGCGTACATATTCCGTATCACTTTTCAAATGAAATTCAGCATTATTTACATTACTTTTTATATATAGAATTTCCATGGGCGAGACATAGTGCTTACTGTCTAAAGCTCCATTTATAAAAACTTTTTCTCTTGCGCTAATATGTATAATTAATTTTTCAATGACTTGTTTCAACTTTTGTTCCAGAATATGTGTTTTGCCTTTCGGTATAAAATTAAAAGGTTGAAAATCAAAACTATCATAAACAAGATTGTTTTCAGTTGTAATAAAAATAATATATGTTTCATCTGAAATCTGTCGTACTATTTTAGCAACATCAAATCCATTGATGTCTGGCATAACAATATCAAGAAATACCACATCGAAAGGAGTACTCCTATGGCTCAAAACAAAAGCCTTTCCGCTATCGAAAGAACTAATTTTAGTGTTCACTAATGCTTCTTGGAAACATTCGCCAATTTCCCTCGATAAATAATCAAGCATTGCCTTGTTATCATCGCAAATAGCAATATTAATCATTAAGCACATCTCCTATTCACTACCGTGAACGTGTGATTCACATTATGCCTTAATCAACGTTAAAAATGTACAAATAATATATTTTCGTATATCTTTGTCAATCAAGAGAGTATAATATGTATATTAATAAAGTCTTAATTACCGGAGGTAATCATGATTTTCTCAGAAAGACTTAGAATGCTTCGTGAAAAAGGAGGATATACTCAGCAACAGTTAGCTGATATACTTCACATCACAAAAAATTCTATTTCTCATTATGAATTAAATATGTGTATGCCAAGCATTGAGGTACTTGTTGAAATGACCAGGTTTTTCAATGTATCTATGGATTATCTTCTTTGTCTGAGTGAATATAATCTTTCTATAAAGCTATTGGAAAAACCGATTTCTAATAAGAAAACGGTTGGGTCTATCCTAGAATCTATATTAAATTTGGACAGAAGTCATCAGGCAGATCTTCTGAAAATTTTATATTATATTGAAAAAGATAATTTCTCAAGTGCGAAATAGATTAGATTGATATTTTAAATTTCTATACAAACATATTATAATCCAACTGTTTCAATTATATCATTTAGTATGTGTTCTGTCAAGTTCCCATTATTACTTGTCATTTTGATTAGTAAGAAAGTCTAGCAAAACTTCACAAAATTGTGCAATACTTCACATTTCTATTGAATTAATTTTATAAATAGATTAAAATTAATACATCATAGCGATGGAGAAGAAAAATGATTAAAAAGATTGCGTCAAATATAACAGATTTCATTATTAGTATTCTAGATATTGATGATGGTACGAGAGATATTTATCAATATGGAATTGAACTTATGGTATCGTCTTTTTTTAATATCTTATTTGTTATGCTATGTGCACTATTATTTAAAGATATAGGTGCTGGTTTGATTTATCTTTCCGTGTTTATTTTTTTGCGTTTATTCTGTGGTGGTTATCATTCATCAACATATTTTAGATGTAACGTTACCATGATTGTGGCGTTTACTCTAACATATAGTATATATTGGGCTTTATGTTATTGGGATATAAGTCTATATTTATTTGAATCTCTTTCACTTGTTAACTTTATTCCTATTATCCTACATGCCCCTGTATCAAATGCACACAAACCGCTTACTGAAAACAAACGTAAAAAATGCCGTTTGATTTCAATAATTTTAATATTTCTTTTTACCTTATGTGCTTTTATTCTATTTTCTTTTAAAGTTAAATACGGCTTGTTGATTGTCGTAACCTTATCTGCGGTATCGGTTATGATTATCATAGAAATTTTTCTTCAAAGGAGGGGTTACCATAACAGCTAAATACATAGTGGCAAGAATCATTGCAAAAGCAGCTATAAACTCTGCCAAGATTGCTTGCGGAGCAGCATCTTGCTATGGTTCTTATCAGCCCAAGGAACCTGCGAATATAAAAGAACGCATCCATTAATGTGTTTTAGCAGGAGTGATTCTCATCTTTTAATACTATGTTCTGAATCCTTGATAGAGTAGAAAAAGATGTTAATCAAGAAAGAGCCGCTGTGAATCTATTTCGCAGCGGCTTTGTTCAAACTATTTAATTACATTTACAAAGTTTATTGTTGAATTGTCGTTCTATATTCTCTCTAATAAGGTTGTCAATATAGTTCCCCTCAATCACACTCTCATAAACGTCCGCAAGACGATTGACCCTTTTCAGCCTTGCCTGTTCCTCTGCGAGTTTGTTCTGGACTGTCCGAATATAGGTCGGAAGTAATTTCAGCCTTTCCTCCAGCTCCGCAATTTCGCTCACGGAACGAATACCATGCTTGTCAACGACTTCTTTCGCCGCAGCTAGTCTGATTTGTCCCATAGAATCCAGCCTGCGCCTGTTCTGGACATTTTCAAAGTAGAACCGGATCTGTGCAATTTCAGATTTCAAAGTGGGAGCTTCATTCGACAGCGCCTTTAATTCTTCGGTTTTCTCATCAATGCTATTTTTCAGTTCCTCGGCTTTTGCGTAAATACCATCACGGGACGCAATTCCGAACTCGCCAATCGTAGAAAGCTGCTCAACGAGCAGGTTCAAGCTCTCATCGTTACTGAACGTGTAAATCTTCTGTGGCTTTGTCTTTTTCGGAATAATTCTGAACTGCTGAATAGCGACTGTTGTATCAAGAATGACGGAGCAGATTTTCTTCTCCATTTCGCTGCTGCGGCTCATGCGCTCCTTGACTTTTCTTGCATAGGTGCCGTTGAGGGAAATGCGCTTTTCCAGTTTTTTCGTCAGATACTCATCTCCGAGAGATTTCAGCCGCACATATCTTTCCGCAAAAGGGGATTTCACCGCAATATACTTGCCGTGCTTGATTTCGTACCCACGCTCTTTCAACTTGCTCAACAGATTTTCCACAGACATTGAAGAATAAATCAACCTGTCTATATCAAGAGCAATTCTGTCACGGATAGTCCCAACATTCGCAGACTGGTAATGTGAAGCAATGGCATTTGCGGTCTTTACTGCATAATCGGGAATGTAGAGCATACGGCTTTCTTCGATGAACGGAATTTTAGCACGGGTAAGTCCGTCCGCAACGTATTGCAGCTTATCGTCCGAGTAAATCTCGTATGGAACGAAATCGGCGTTGACCTGCCTGCTCAGCGCCGCTATTTTCTCGTCACGCTTTGTAATTTCGCTGCGCATATAATCGTTCTGATTTTTGATAGCGGAGATTTCCTCGGAAGTGTAGGAATCATCGCTTTTCTTTTTCAGAGCATTTATGTGGTCGTTCATGGAACGTATCTCCTGCGCCGCCTGCTTCTTCCGCTTGTACTCATCAACTGTCCAATGCTCCCGATGAACATTCTTATCATCTCGGTGCAAACCGTACTTGTGGAGAATTTCTTCCATATACTCTCGTTCAGCTTCTTGCCAAGCGACCCATTCATTTTCCATTCTGTTAGCAGAAGAAAAGCCCTGTTCCCGTAAAGCTCCCTTCATAGACACTCTCACGGGTAACCCACGATTTGGACTATGGACTATCGGAACAAAATCTATGTGCAGGTGCGGAGTAGCTTCATCGAGGTGCATTACGGCATTGAACACTTTGAGGTTTGGATTGCGGCGCTCAAATTCCCGCATATACTCATCAAGCATAGCTTTCGCCGTTTCCCAATTTTCGGAGTTCAAGCCGCAGTCCTGCATATCCCCGAACTGTACGACTATCTCCTCATACGGTTTTTCTTGTTTTCCTTTTCCGATATGTTCGTAGTAGTCGGGTATTCTTTGATAAGGGTGAGCTTTACGGGCGTTGTATTCTGCAAGAGCTTGCCCGAAAAGCTGATTATAAAACTCTCGGATATTCTCTCGCTTGTAGGTTATATTGTCGGGTATGCGCTCACGGACAACATTCTTTGCGATAAATTCCCGATTATTATGTTCGACAATTCCGTCATCTAATCTGAAAGATACTGATAATCCGTTTCTTGTCTGTTCTGCCATTTCTTCAAAACCCTCCATTCCGTGATGAAATAGTATTTTGCGTTTTTTCAAAATTCATTTTGTTCGTTCCTACCAATTCAAAGCCGTCGCTAAGAAGTGCTATACTCAATAGCACTTTTGAGAGGCTGCGCTCTCAAAAAGCACATTTTCGTTAGGGGAAACTTCCCCCTAAAACCCCCGATTTTTTCAAAAATGAAAAAAAGACCGTTCAGCCGTTTTTGCGAAAATCGCAAAATCTGAAAAAATCGTTGAAAACGAAATCTGCGAAAATCGCATTTTTGAAAAAACGCTCTTTAAGTCGTTTGTTCAGATTTGAAAAATCAATGTCGGGGATGTTTGCGGTTAAGCGGTCGTTTTTCAGTTTTCTGTTGAAGCATTCTTATCTTAATAAGCAGCTCGTTGAAGTCTTTCACTCCAAACTCTTTGAGGATATGATTGCGCTGCGTGAGATTATTGCTGCTGATAAATCTCCTGCCGGCTTCGTCATTATCAACGCAGGCGAATAATTGCAGTCCTCTTTCAGAGAGCGCTTTCAGAGAATTTGGTTTCAGACCCGCCATTGATACAAGCAAGCTGTTCTGAATTCTTTGCTGATTTGCAAGCTGCCGAAAGGAGAGCAAATCTATTGCACTCTCAAAAATGTATGCCTTTGTCGGAGTGCCTATTGTTACAGAAAACAGGCTGTCGCCAGTTCCGGCAGCTACACCTTTATAGCGCTTTTCGCTGTTCGTGCCTTGTATCTCTGCGCCGATAGAATTTCCGTTTTCGTCCTTGTGGAGAAACACGGCATTCCCTCGATTGTCCTGATACAGCAGACCGTCATGCGCCAGTTCGGAAACAAGTTTGTTATCGAGTCGTCGGGACTGGCAGAGGTAAGCAAACACCTTTCGCATATTGTCGGCACGTTCCGGCAGGACAAGTTCTTTCTTCTGCGGCAGCTTCAGTGAGATTTTGCGGTAGTCCATATATGACATATTCGATCCAGACAGCGCCTCGACAGCGGACTTGAAATCCATACCGATAATGTCCGTCAGGCAGTTTACTGCGTTCCTGCCGCCGTGTTTTTCTGCCTGCGAGAAGCAGTACCACTCGTTGGTTTCGATATTTACATATAGACCGCCGTATCCTTTAATGTGCAGTTCGTTCCTTATGTGTTCGGTTTCAAACCCGTTCTGGATAAAAAAATCAGCAAGGCTCGCTTGCCTTGCTTTCTCAATGAGGTCGATGTTCTGTTTTGAGTATGACATTGCGTCCTCCTTTTTTACTGGGAATGTGGATATAAATAAAACCGCCCGAAGGAGATTTTGCTTTCCTTTGGGCGGTTGTTGATGTATTAGTATATAATATTTTCAATTTCAATAAAAGCGTATGTTGCACTCGAGCAAATGCGAAACCTATATTATGTTAAATGCACAACGTTCCAGCTGTTATCAAATACACCTTTACTAGCTTCATATGTCTTAGCTTGTATTGCAACACACAATAATTTCTTTGGTCTACTCATGCCAACATAGGCTAATTTACGGCTATAATCATACAAAGGAGAGCATCCTGGTTTACCAACGCCATAGCACGGTAGAATTCTATTTATATCCGAAGCCTTTTTTCTGTCAGTTTCAAGATAAAGAGTTGCATCGTGTGTTTCTCCCTTAACTCCGTGAATTGTATCAAAAATTATTCTTCGCCCTTTGCTTAAATCAATATATACGTTTTTTTCCCTTTTCTCTGTTTGACTTTCTAGCTGATTTTTAGAAGCGTCATTAAAGAAATAATCGGGCAATTGATTAACTATATTATTTAATTGCGGAGCGATTTTTATAAGTAATTCATTAATTTTTTGTCGCATAAAACAATTGATAGATGCCCTATTAACATTTTGAAATATTGACAATTCATAAATCCATTGACGATATAATTCCCTATACTCATCTTCAAGCATTTTCTTAATTGTTGCGACAGTAAATTCTTTTCCTGATTTTGAGTTGCTAATTTTCATATAACGGAATATTTGACACAACAGTTTACGAACTATTTTTTCTGCCTTATATAATTTCCCCTCTAACAAACTTGTAACAATATTGTCTACATATGCCCAATAGTTATAATCACTCTGTTTTATGACAGAGGAATCAAAACCAGACCAGTAGCTTCCTATTTTAAGACCCGTGGTGTTTTCTGATCTGACGGCACCAATAGCTTTATATATACCATTTTCATCATTTAATCCGCAAGAATCCAATGCATTAATAAATCCATCAATTACCCTGTCAATTTTATCAGGTTCAAAAACAAGCAATGTAGGCTTTATCCCAGTATAACCAACAAGTGTCAGAATACCATTTTCATCTTTCTTAAGTTTTCCAATAACATCGGCTATTTCTTGGCTATATCTACATGATGTCGTAATTGATAAGAAATCGTGCTGTGGTACCCAATCTGATGTTTTATCTTCAGAGGAGTTATATATAGCCTGGTCCGAGTCGCCAATTCTTATTACAGTGCATTTTTTTGAGTCAAATATCATATCTAAGGCTTGGCGCTGATTTTCATCGCAATCTTGATACTCATCAATAAATACATATTTAAATCGTGATGAAAAAAGAGCTGTATACTTCTCTGGCAATTTACTTATAGCTTCATTTGCATATAAATAAGCATCTTGATACCTTATTAGTCCTTCATCTTTAATAAGGTCATCGCGCAATTCTTTAAACTGATTAGTAGAATCTTTTTGCGCACCAGCCAATGCTTTTTTCTGATTTCCAACGCAAAGAGAATCATCTTCTCGAATATACAGCGCCTTAATGAAGTCAATAGGCGAAGTAAATTGTTTACTCGTTTGTAAATTGTTTTTTATCACATAATCCAGAGCACGGTATTTATCTTTATTTGTTTTCATTTTGCTCATCATATGTTGCGAATAAATTAGAGTGTCAACCGTCTGAATGTTTCTCCCATAAATATATTTCAAGTAGGGTATCGTCACAAATTTATCAACAAATGACTGAATCGTTCCAACATAATTGGGATAGCTTAAAAGTTTATCCTCATAGCTTGAAAGACGTTTTTTTATTTCATTAACAGCGACATTTGTATGGGATAACACACAAATTCCTGCACCATCAGCAAAAGGCATTCTATCAGCCAACAATTTCAACTTTGCAAGAAGTACAGTTGTCTTTCCACTCCCTGGACAAGCTGCAACATCAGTTGAATACCAACAGCGAATAACTTTTATTGCATCGTCTGAAAAGTGAGCTCCATTTGGTAAAAGGAGTTTTTCTGTTGATTCAATATCTTGATCAGTAATTTGCCATTCCACCATAGCTTCCTCCATATTATACATTTTCCCCCGCTGCATACTTGATAGCATTCACTATGTAGCGTAAAAAGTCATCGCTTTCAAGCTTTGATTTTAGGACTGCTTTTTTCTGTTCATCTATTGTCAACCCATATAAATCTAAATCAAACATTTTTTCTTGTGTAATGTCATTGGGTATCATTGATATATTCCAACGCATAATTGATGCCAAGCATTGAGCAACAATAGCTTTTAGGCTACTCTTTCCATCTTTAGTGAGCATAAGGTTGTATATGTTAAATGCTATATTGGCCTTATCCAAACTATTCCATTGCTTTGCTTCCGTCTCAACCTCTCGATTAGCTTTATCAATTTTTTCATCATTCAGCGAGACGTTTTCTTGTGCATTCTGAATTTTCATTCCATAGTGAACCGCCTTGTGAAAATCATCTGAAAGACAACTCATAGCAATGCAATACTCTAATGTCCACCTAGGTGATGTAAATCCATGAACAGAACCGCAAGTGTATTTGGCATTTTTGCAAGTTTCTGCCTGCGCCGATTCAGCTATTTTCTCATTGAAAGTTTTCTCCTTCGTATGTGGGTCAACATCATATGGTTGTATATCACAATCAGTAATCACTGAAACCGGAATATTAATTGTAGTTTCATCATTCCTTACCATAATTCTGCTATATCGTAAAAATGCGGTACTTCCGACATTCACAATTGATATTCCGTACTTTTCCAAAGGATAACCTAGAATATCAGCAATAACAGGTATTAGTATATTTTCGGCATCACCTTCAACCATAATAATCCCTTTAGCAAAAAAAAGATTAGCTTTTGTTGAATCCAGAAAACGTTGAAGAAAAAGATAATCTCCTTTTTGAAGTCCAGTTTTTTCTTCTGCCAAATCATATCCGTTGCCATCTTTCATCAAAATCAAATTCTTTAGGTTTATTTTTGAGGCAAGAATTGGACTGTGTGTAGAAATAATAACCTGGACATCATTCTCACTATATTCATTTTGGAGATAGCTTATTAATCTAAGCTGAGCCTGTGGATGCAGGTGTGCTTCCAATTCCTCAACTAGAGCCAGCTTCAAACCACCATCGGTATCATCTTTAAGAAGTAATAACTCTGCTGCAATAAAGAGAAGGTTAGATTCTCCCAACCCCGGATTGATCTCTGGAGCGTTTAATGACAGTGACTCAAGTATCGCTTTCAGCTGAATATCGGATGTCTTAAATTCAGCATTGCTAGCTTGTCCATTGTCATTAAATGATTTTAAATTATCACGAATTGTTTTAAGAATGCGCTTTCCGTCAACATCATTAGTAAAGTAATCTTCTATCTTCTGGTTTGCGTCCTGGAAAATGCTAACAACTTTATGTTCTTTTTTATCTTTGAAAACAGGATGACTAAGAAGAATTTGCGAAATTCTAGAGCTGCGACCAGAACTCATTTCACGTTCGGCGTCGCGGAGTGGTTTCAAATAGACTGCTTTTAGTAAATCTCTTGCTTTTCCATCAATTGAAATACCATCTTCTACATCGCCAACTCTCAATTCCTGATAAATTTTATATCCCTCTTTCCATGCACGATAATGAAGGTTTAATGTATATTCTACATTATCTCCATCCTTTTTAAATGTTAAATATTCAATAAAATTTTTTGCTTCATTCTGAGTAAACTCTGAAATTGTACAGTCAATCTTAAACTCAGTACAAATGGTTCCATCAATAGACTGATAGAAATCTTCATCTACAGGTCTAATATACTCATTGCTTTGAGTTAATAAAACTAGCTTTAGCGCATCAATTACAGCAGTTTTTCCAGAATCATTTTCTCCAATTAGCGCATTCAATCCTTTGTGAAAAGAAACTTTTAAGCCAGGCGCACCATCTATGGATTTGAATCGGCGAAAGTTATAGATTTTTAATTCAGAAATGAGCATTTTTTCGTCCTCTCTTTCAAAAAATGGTATATTGAAAACTAACAGTGCATTTCAATGAAACATAATCACCCATCTTTGTTCTGATATGTTTCCTATTTGATAAATCTCTCTATCAATGCTTATTGCTTCCATTTGCATATTTTTGGATATATTATATCACGAACCACATGATATGTCAATAGTGAAACTACAAAGCCACCATATTTTCATACAGTGGCTTTATAATTCCTAAGTTATCAATGGAAAATCACCGTTTCGGCTTCGGAGCAGATTTTCCGATTTCCTCGGTTTTCACGGGTGCGCTTTGCGCCTGCTCCTCATCGTCGTTCATAATGACGTCCTCCGCCTTGCCGACCTCCAGCTCACGGTTAAGCTGTTCAAGCCTTGCGGATTTTTCGGCAAGTTCCTCAGCGTGTTCAAAAGGCTGGCTCTTTGCGGCATGAGCCTCATTAAGGTCAGTCTGCATACGATTGAGCTTATCAGTCATATCGGACAGCTTTTTGTCAAAGCCCTTGCTGAACAGATTTTCAAGGCGGGTGACGTTGCCTATGTCGCCCGAAATATCCATTTCTGTCGTATAAGTCAGTTCCTTGCGGAGAGAAATCCCTGCGCTGACGTTAAATCCGTTGTGAAACTTCTCGATCGCCAGCTCAAACCCGCAGAACGTTCCGATAGGCTTGTGCGAGGTCTGGCTTGCTTCAGCCATGAACTTTATTGCGGCTTTCTGCAATGCTTCTCCGGCAGGCTTGCGCTCAGTATAGACCTTGCCGCCTATCTCCACTCTGAAATCATCTTCGTTCGGCTGATGAGCCGCCGCAAATTCCATATCACGCTTGGCAGATTCAATGCTCACGGAATAGTTGTGTATACACTTTTCACAATTGCTTATAGTATCGTCAAGGCGGTACTGAGCGTTGTAGTGTTCGCTTTCAAGCAGGCGCAGACGAGCCACATCGCCGTCAAGCTCGATTTTCTCCTTAATACGCTCATCACCCGTGGCGAGAGCCTGCATTTCGGAGTAGTTCAGCACAGCCTCGTCCACGTCCTCGCAGCTTCTGGCGGTTGCGTTGCCACTCATTAGCTGAGAGATGAAACGCTGCTTTGTCACGATTATGTTCATAAGATATGCGTCGAACGTGTTTTCGGTGACGTAATTGTACACGCCTACCTCACCGAAAGTGTTGCCCTGACGGATAATTCTACCGTTGCGCTGCTCTATGTCTGTTGAACTTACTCAACGGAACATAGGGACAACCGATATTTCGACAAACACTAACCCCGCCGCAGATGCATAAACGGCGGGATTGCTATATTCAGTTACCTTTCCCTATGACATGGAAATTATGTAATACACGCCTACCGTTGTCAAAATCGATGATAATCCAGATATCGTTATTGGAGACTAATGTGTTAGAATATTAGGTTTTTACATCTGTACCTAGTCTTCACGGATAGCATTAATAGTGTATATATTATTTATAGTAATCTCTCAACAACATTTATTGATAATTGACCAACCTAACTCATTTGCAAAAGGTCTTCTAAATTATCCGTCTATGCAATGGAGTATAAAATGTCGCTCATCATCAGGGTCGCAGAGAGTTGTGTACTTTTTTGTATTACCTTCTATATCTGTGATTGAGAAACAATTATTGTCAGTATCAACTCCTATTCTGCTGTCAGCAGGAATTTCGGGATAAAAATATCCATCTCCTAACATCTGAAGTGTCGTATTATCAAAATAAAAAAGAGATACAACGTGAGATTTAAGCCCGGAAAGAGAGTTTGTCTTCGGTACTCTGACTGCTGCAATACCCCATTCTGCAAAATCTAACACTTCAAATTCTATTGGTGCTTCAATTTCGGCAAGACCGTCAAAGCTCATGGCAGGCTGATAGACAGGACTCAGCACTTCGCAGGAATGTTTTTTCCCCTGAGAGTCAGTGTATTCAACAAAGTTATGTGCGGATATTTTTTGCTTGTTTTCGCTGTATTTATATACAGTATACGAAAAGTTAAGCTCACCATTGTGTGTGCTGTACTCCTCTTTGAAGGTTTCTGCCGAATAATCCGCTAAACGCAGATAATATGCTTCGTAATAATCATCGTATACAACGGTGTATCGCTCACTATTACCTTCAGAGTCCACAAATGAAAAGCAGTTATTTTCAGTATCTGCTTCAATAATGCTGCCGGCAGGTAGCATGGGTTTGAACAGGTTATTGCCAAGGAGCTGAACAATGCTGTCATTGAAATAATAAAATGATGTTTCGTGCAATTTTTCACCATTGTTTTGACTCGGCACTCTGACTGCTGCAATATTCCAATCAGAAAACTCCAGAATATCAAGTTGCGGCGAGCCGTCTATAACCAATTCGTCATTTGGCTGTGCGACGCCAAGTAACAAATCCGAATCGGGAGTAATGATATCTCCGGTGCTTTTAAGAATAATTTCAAGCTCGGCAGGTGAAATTATCATTGTGTCACCGGAATTGTCAAACACAGTAAATGACAAGGAAACACTGTACTTATCACTGCTCTTTGTTTTAACAAAAACATTATCGCCGGTCTGTTGAGTTTTGCTATGTTCTTCAGTTGTCGCGGCGCATTCCTGGACAGTTTCTTCTTGATATTCCTGTTCAGATGAAGCCGGGGAGTTTGCGGTATTGCCTATGCTGTTCCATGATGCTGCACAGCCGGCAAGAAATAACATTGATATCACTAAAAGTATACTTCTGATATTATTCATAAATAATGTTAAGCCTCCTCTGTCAAAAGCAATCAATAAAACTGCTGCCGAAAAGCTCCGGCGGGGTATGTATTATGCGGGTCAGCATAGAGGTTATAGCCCAGGCTTATGTCACGACACTTTACATAACCATCTACTAAGGCTAGTTATTATACTTTGCCCAATAGCAGTTACAGCAAAAGACTATTGAATTGATGGTGTACCTGGTGCTGGAAGTTGGCTGCGGAAATGTATAAACAACACTGCTTCCGCTTTTAGGATAGCTGTATGCTTTAGTACGGAGTAGTAAGCTCCAGTAAACTGTTTTACCAAAACAATGTAAGGGGAACCTGCGTTACAGCCATTAACAGCAATATGCCTGCTATTCGCTTCATTCGGACAATTCCTCCTGTATGTTTTATGGGAGAGGGGAGTAAATATGCAGACGAATAAATCCCTGTGAATGTCCATTTATATTGCATTGCGACATCAACCATTCTTCGCTGACCTTAAGATACAAATCATAAGTACATACTTGTGAAATATCACAGTAAATGGCATCTTCTGCAAGATTATCTTCACAGGAAAAATTGACGTATTGCACAGAGCAATCCTCTAATTCTTCCCAATTATCCTGCACCTCGAAAAATAGGTTACTTTTTCCCAACGGGTCTTCAAACAAATACTTATTCCCGTCCAATTCAATATACGGAGTATATGTCCAAATACTTGCACTCCCATTAGGTACAGACTCCGGTTTGTTGAAAACCATGAAAAATATCAAGAACAGAACAACCACACCAACCACAAGTGTTATCAAGATTTTTATCTTTGTTCTTTTCATACGCTTTTCCTTTCTTGTGAGAATGCAACGTTTGAACTATTAGCTTATTCTAACGCGAAACCCCTCATGAACACCATAATAATCGTAATTCAAATAACGTTGTGAAGTAGTTAAGCCGTCTGCAACCCTAAGGTATTTATCACCATCTGTTTCAACATATCCCAAAGCAACAACTGCATGAGCTACCCATTCCTGTGAGCTGTTATTACCTTGAATACTGACAAGTACAGGTTGGTCATTATTGATATCGCGCGTAAAATCACTCCACCAATCTTTCCAATAGTCATCAATAGAAATATTGAAATTCCTTTCATTCACATATTCTTCAAGGGCATCAATCATTTCATCGTTATACAGTCCACGAGTTCCATCAAAACCGGCTAACGAGCAAATTCGAGAGTATGTCCACAGCGGATTGTTATATATTAAACCATTTATTTCGGGTAATGAATCATAATAAAAGACTAGGTTTGTCAAGGCTGTAGGTGCACAATTAACACCTGAGTTTTCAAAGTCAATACCTCTATAAAATGATAGTTCGCTTGAGCCCTCAATGCAATAAGTCTTTTTTACTGTTCCAACCGTACCACTGGTTAATCCACCTGTTATTGTAGGACCACTATTAGCTGAAGGATAGCAGGGAATACTATATACAGCATTACTTCCCGCCTCAGCGGTTGAATAGGTAATCATATTATCACTAATCAAAATATTGTCATACGAGGAATACATATCTTCGAAATGATTTATTGATAATTCGGAAGGATTGTTTACAGATTGTTGTGAATAGATGTCATTGCCATCAAGTGTATACTCTATTACGGGGTTTTCTAACGAAAGGTCAGTTGACAACACAACATAACCCATAGGTTCAAGCGTAAACCGGTCACAAAAACTTACTTCGTAAGCAACTATTTCGTTTGAAGAGTTTACCACTTTAATATAATTTTGAGGAAAAACGTTCCCGTCATACATTACATCTGCCCAAGAGTTGGCATAATTACTGACTAATTGTTCAATGCTTTCAATTGATGTATCAGTTTCAGCTCTAGACGCAACTGTAGGAGTGACACAAAGGCGAGAATTAAACAAGAAACTTTTGCCCAAGAGTTTTTAGACATACAAGCCATAATAAATAACCTCCATAAAATAATGTGATAGCAGTATATTACCCTACCATCTCCTCATCACTATAAACAGTAATGGTTTCCGATTTTCCGCTTGAGTTTGTCAGCGTGAAAACGGATTTCAGCCGGTATGTTCCGCTTATTTTTTTGAAGTTAACCTTTGAAATAAATGATAAAACGGAATGGAAACAGCAAATAACACCGCAGCATACGCCAAATGTACAGCTGCACAGATTAAAATGGCGGAGGCTACGTCGGTAATTCCAAACCAGCTTGAGGAGGAAAAGGCTAACGACATATAAGCAAACTTCAACCCTACCATAATGCACAAAGCAGCTGTTAATACCGCACCGAATTTCTCCGTGATTTTGTCATGCCTGGTGATAAGCAGCCTGAACGACACGACCTGAATAATCGGTACAATTATGCATGAAATCAAATCCTGTGCATCGATTTTGCCGTTCAGGGGGAGAAGACCATTTGTCAAAATCAAATATACGGAAGATAGGCAAAACACAATGCATAATATTATTAGTTTTGGCGAGATGTAGGTTTTAGTCATGGAAAACGCTCCTTTCGGTATTAAAATGGTTGATTTGAGAGTTACCTTTATACAGGCAAAAACCGGAAGCAAGAAAAAGTTGTTGTCTTATCATGTCGTTTTTGCCACGATAAGAATGTTCAAATTGTTTCTTCTTCGCTGTAAATAGTGATAGTTTCGCTCTTGCCGCTTGAGTTTGTCAGCGTGAAAACGGATTTCAGCCGGTATGTACCACTGTCAAGTCCGGATTTGGTGTTGACCAAAGATATGGCTCTGGTATCAACGGTCTTTGTCCAACTTGCGCCGTCAACTTCGTTCCATATCCACAGACCCCAGTGCTTTTCAAGCGTATGCTCTACTGTGATTTGCGTAACATCTGTCATTCCCTCGCACACACTTTTGCATTCAGCGGTTGATGATGTAATTGTTAAATAGCTCTTCGTGATCATTGCGTACTCATAAGCAGGAGAAACCAAATCTGTTACAATCTGAGTTTCTTGAGCAGCAAAAGTCGGAACGCTTATAACCGAACATATCGTTACCACCGATACAAATGCGGCAAGTATTTTCCTTATCTTCATTGGTATTCCCTCCTTTCTATAAGCATTAGAAGTTTTTATCCTTCTATATACTTAATTCCTTTTGGGAGTGAAAAAGGGACACCTTTTTTGAACAAATTTTCAAAAGCCGTTAATTTCGTTAGAAATAGCCAAATCTCGCAGTTCATTATTATCAAAATCGCCAAATAGTTCAAGTATGTAATCCTCATTATCCCAAATTACCGTTGAACTAACTCCATATGCGTTAATATATTCTATATAAATAGCATTGCAGCTATTAACTTTCGTTTCTTGTAAATCATATCCTTCCGTGTTGATATGTGGATTAAATTCACTTTTTACAGTTTGCCCAAAAACCAAAACCTGTTCCGTATCCGGATTACAATACATAACAGTAATGTCCGTAGAAGTAGCTGAAACGTCATACATCTCAAATCCCTCAGGCACAACAGATAAGCTATACTCTTTTTCTATGGTACTTGGACAATTTGCTGTATCAATCGCAAAAAGGTGAGTATTATCTTGATATACTGTTCCATTGAACCCGCCGGATATGAATGCTATTACAAATCCTGTCATCACGGCAAGGCACACGATAATAGCCACTGCAATAATCAGCCGCTTGCGGAACGAAAGCTGCTTATGACCCAATACATTTTCGCAAGTGTCCTCTGCATTGATGTCAGACATTGCTTTATTATGTTCGAACAGCTTGAAAATTCGTTTCATAGTCAGTCTGTGACGAAATGAGAATTTCGGCAGAGGAACTTCGTCAGCTTCAGCAAACTGCTTTTCAAAATAGCCCGATATAAGTTCGTCCATTGTGTAACTTTTACTCATTTGCACAGCCCTCCATATAATTTTTGATTTTGGTTATTGCACGTTCAACCCTCTTTTTAGCGGCATCCTCGGATATGTTTAATGTTTTGGCTATGTCGGAATACTTCATATCAAAGTGTATTCTGAAATATATTGCGGTCTTAGTTGTGTCAGGAAACGTGTCAATGAAACGGTATATTTCTTCGCAGGAATATTCGCTCACTATCCGTTCATCAAGAGGGATACTATCTTCGATGAGTTGTTCGTTAAACTCAACTTCACGTTCCGCCGTTGCGTGTTTCTTGTTCCACAATTTGCAAGATATGTTCCGAATAACAGCGTTGATGTACGGCATCTTATTCTCGTTCGGAATACCGAAAAAGATGCTTGGATTATTTGCAATAGCCAAAAACGCGTCTTGTATTGCGTCCTCAGCGTCATGTTTGTTATGGAGCTGTTGAAAGGCAATGTTATAAAAGTTTGATACATTTTGTTCATAAATCTCGGATAATTCGTTGCGCTGTTCCTCGCTTTCCAGAACAGCCAGTGCGGCAGAAATCATATAATCACTCCGTTCAATTTGCGTTTTTTTGATACCATATTATCACACAACGAGTCAAATGTCAAGCAAAATCGTTGTGATTGCTTTACACTATTTATTGATTATTAGATTGTCCTAGCGATAATATCTCTCGGTGCTACTACCTTAGCTGTTTAGTATGCACTGCAAGAAATACTCTCTGAAACTGAATTTTGCCCTCCCGATGTTCACCCAAACACCGAGAGGGCATTTTCTTTTTCAACTCTGCAATCACTCGTACTGCTTGTTGCAATCATCAAAATACTTCGCACTCGACCTTGTATTCTCCGTCACCTGATTAAGCAAAAACTGCATATACGCAGACACAAGTACCTCGTCCTTTTTCTCGTCGCCTGTGTGGATAATCTCCGCCCATTCGTCTTTGGTGAGTTGCACCTTGTCGAAGTATAAGAACAACGCTCCGAGAATACTCTCCGCAAGTTCGCCATCGTCGTTCTCCTCGTGGCAGTAAAAGGCGTAGTCCTGCTTGAGTTCGGAGAACAGATGGTTGATAACCGCAATTCTGTCAAACCGTTTGTTTTTCACAAGCTCGGCTAAATACTCAACAGCCGTATCGGACAAACCCGTGAAGTCGCAGACTGTTTTAGTTTTGCCTTTCGTTGCTGTCGTGTTCGTCTTGCCGATAAGGTAGTCCGCCGATACATTCAGCACGTCGGCAATCCTTGAGAGAATTTCAATGTCGGGCATACGGTTGTTGTTCTCGTAGTAACCGACCGTGCTTTTGGAAATCCCGACTGCCTCGGCGAATTGTTCAATCGTGTAGCCGTTCGCCTTTCGCAGTTCCTTCAGCCGTTTACCGAATACCTCAACACAGGTGTTTTTGCTCTCCATAACGCTAAAAGTCCTCCTCTTTTGAATATAAAAAGACTATATTTGTGGAATTACAGAAAATATCCCACAAATGCCTTGACAATGTGATTTTGAAATGCTATAATCAGTATCACAACCACGAAATCAATCTTTATTATCATAATACCACAATAATGATGATTTGTCAAGTGGATATTTCAAATAATGGGGAGGTGAAAGAATGATTAAGAAGAACGTAGATGTTCGTAAAGCCGCAAAGGACAGCGGCGTGTTTCTGTGGGAAATTGCGGATAAACTCGGAGTATCAGAGCCTACGGTGAACCGCAAACACGATGTTTGCGCAGTTTGCCCAAAAGGCGGCACGGACGCCGCCAACAAAGGCAAACAGGAGGTATCTTCGCAAGGAAATGTCCGACAGCCAAAAGGCGAAATTCTATTCTTCGATTGAGCAGGTAAAACTCGAACATCAGGCAGAAACAGCGAACGACTAAAGGCGGCACACGGCGGAATATCGGATTAGTGGACAACGCATTTATTGCAAATCTGAAAAAAGAATGTTGGGGTTGATTGTTGCTTGCTAAGCACTGCCGTGTGTATTTTCTTTTTCAGCTTTGAAAGGAGGAACACAATGATTTCCTATGCGCCCTTTTGGAAAACACTTAAAAGCAGATACACCACATCAACATACGAACTGATTAAACACGACGGTATCAGCAGTAGCACGATACACCGACTGCGGCACAATCTGCCTGTTGACACGAAAACACTCGACAAACTTTGCACGGCTCTCTACTGCTCAATCAGCGATATTGTCGAACACATACCCGACAGAAAATAATCGGCTGAATGACTACGCTCAATGCCAACGTTGAAACAGAGCATACTCAACGAAACGACTATGCTCCCGACAAAATCGAAAAAGTGCGTACTCGGTAGAACGACTATGCACCCGACAAGAGCGGAAAACGTGCGTAGTTGACACGACGACTATAAAGCGGATTTTCAATCAGAAAAGCCATTTTGGTTCTTGAGCATTTTGCGGGATTTTTTTGCTAAAACAGCAAGGGATTTGGGGAATGTGTCCCCAACTCAATGTGATAAAGATAGGCTCGCCCTGTCTTTATCACTATTGAGTATAGTAACAAGTACAGCACAATGGTAAATAAGCCATAATCACCACAAACATCATCAGATTCCACGCAGTGAGGAGGTATAATATTGAGTGAAGCAAACAGCAACTCCCTGTCAATTTCGTTCCGAGTTGACAGCGGGATAATCGATCACAACAACCGTTCCATTATCGCAAAAAATGTTGACGCATCTCGGATTTCCGACAACATTACATACAAGCAAGTCGAGCTAAAAGAGTTCTATCAGCAGATTTTCGGTGCTGCACTTGCAGAGTACAACGCTGTACAAAAGCGAGCCGACAAGCGCATACCCGATTACTATGAACACATCAAAAAGTCCAACAAGGAAAAACTTTTCTACGAAATAATCGTGGAGTTCGGCGATGTGCTTAGCTGCGGAAAATCTTCGGACAACTGGAACACGGCGAAACAAATGCTTGATGAATATATGCGTGAGTTTGAAAAACGTAATCCCAACCTTAGGGTATTCAATGCGGTAATGCACCTTGATGAGGCAACTCCGCACCTGCACATTGACTTTGTTCCCGTTGCCCGCAAAACGGTTCGTGGACTTCCGCTGAAAAATTCAATGAGCGGTGCTTTGCGTGAGCAGGGCTTTTCTTCGACAAACCGATTTCAAAATGAGTGGGTGTCTTGGGAAGAACGTGAGCAACAGGAGATGACGAGAATACTCCTTGCCCACGGATTTAGCCGAGATGTCAAGAACGACAAGCACGAATATTTGCCCGTTGATGATTACAAAAAGTTTGCGGCGCAGCGGCAGGAAATTCGGAAATGCAACGCCCACATCAACGAGCTGAAAAAGAAAAATCCTGCGGAGTTGTCTGCGGAAGAAATGGGGCTTGTCAATAATCAGAACGATTTTCTGCGCTCTGAAATTACAAAGCGTGACGAGAAAATTTCTTCGATGTCAAGAAAGATAAACGCCGCTTTTGTGCCGATTGAGGTCTACTCCGAGGACAAGCTGCAATTCGTTGCGTCCGAACTAAAAAAGCGTGGAATACAGTTTGCGGAGGACGTAACAACCTTGCACGTCCCCGAATATGCAAAACGAACCGCCGAAGCAATTCTCGAAAATTATCAGCCAACCAAGCTAAGTATCCGTGACCGTGTACGGCTGGATATTGACAGACTGGTGTATATCGCAAGCGACTTTGACAACCTGATATATAAGCTGCTTGTTTGCGGCTATGATGTAAAGCACGGGAAGAATTTCGCAGTCAAACCGCCGTATGGCGACCGCTTTATTCGACTGAAATCACTCGGCAACCCCTATCTGACCTATATGCTTGACCAACGGATTTTAGACAGCAGGAACTTTACAAATTCCATACAGAGAAAGCTCAAAACCGCCGATTGTGTGAAAAACGAATTATGCACCACAATAATCAACATAACAACCGCGGTTAAGCAGTTCAGACTTGTGCCGAAAAAAGTCAACCCGAATTACATCTACACCTTTGAAAATGATGTGAATATCGACCGAATTTCTCGGCAGTTGGCTACGCTTGACGAGTTCGGGCTGACTTCCCGTGAGCAGATTTACGCCAAAGCTGACGAACTGAAAGCCGATAACACCGCCGAGGGAACGGAAAAGCTGCGGAGAATTAAGGAGTTAATCAAGGTTTACGAGGACATTGTTGACGGAAACTATATCGACAATTTGGTAAAATCACAAAATGCAGTACAGAAACAATCACACAAACACTAAAGAAAGGACGAGCGACAATGAAAAACAGCAGAAGTGAAAAGTGGACAGGACGAAAATTCAAGGTCACGGTGCATTTGCCCGATGGTCTTTCGGAGAGCGTTCGGCAGTCAAAAATCGACCGCTTGTATGATATTCTGAAAAGCAAATCCGCCGAAAATGAAAATAAAAATGATGATGAAAATAACGATAATACTTGAAATACCACGCCGATTATGATATACTATATATGGATTGGCTCGTAGTCGGCAATTACAGGAGGTTGATTATGAGCAAAACAACAGCAATATACGTTCGGCGCTCCGTAAGCGACGCAGACAAGGGCAACAATTCGCTTTCGATTGCGGCACAGCGTGAGGAATGTATCAGATTTTTAGGGGAAGGAGCTGATTTCAGGATTTATTGTGATGACGGAAAATCGGGCAAAGACATTGAACACCGCCCCGCTTTTCAAGAGATGATGACGGACGCACGAAGCGGCGAAATCTCACGAATTATCGTAAAGAAATACGACAGATTTTCCCGAAATATGCGTGAATATCTCAACATCACAGACACGCTCGACAAGCTGGGTGTAAGCGTTATTTCGCTCTCAGAGCCTTTCAACACGGAAACCAAAGAGGGGCGAATGATGAGAAATAACCTGCTCAACTTTGCAGAGTTTGAGCGTGAAACAATAGCGGCGAGAGTTGCGGACGCATACAACACCAAGGCTCGTGAAACGGGATTTTATCAGGGCGGAAAGGTGTACTACGGATATGTTTCCGAACGCCGCACAATCAACGGCAAAACAGGCTCGGTGCTTGTTCCGGGCGAAAAAGCGCACGTTATAACAAAGGCGTATGAAATCTACAAAGAGCCGACAACCTCGCTGAAAGATGTCATTTCGTATTTTCAGCAAAACGGAATTGATGTTTCGTCAGAGGGCAAAAACGGCAGGTCGAATATGGACAGGTCGCATTTTTCAAGGCTGCTTGAAAGTCCGCTGTATGTCCGTGCAGATGCGGAGGTTTACCGATATTTTGCTTCGCAGGGCGTAGAAATGCTTGACGATATTTCGGCTTATGACGGAGTTCACGGCTTATTTCTGCACGGAAAATTCCATTCGGGTGCGCCGATTTATGTCAAAGTCGGCTATCACGAGGGATTGGTGGACGCACAAACTTGGCTTGCCGTGCAGGACAAAAAAGCGCACAACAAACGCATTCCGAACAATTCCGAGGCACTTCATTCGTGGCTTGTGGGGCTGCTGAAATGCCCACGTTGCGGGTATTCAATATCGGTTGCGTATAGTTGGAACAAATCACACACAAAGCAGTGGAGATACTTCTTTGACACGGGTTTTTACACGGCAAACAGCTGTGTTAAGAGAACATTGAAACTGCGCCCCGATGAGGTTGAACAGGCGGTATTTGAGGCAATGAACGAGCGCATAAAGTCGCTTGAAATAGCCAAGAAAAAGCGTTCAAAGCCCGATACTGAAACAAGCAGAATTAACACCGAACTCGCCCGAATTGACGAGGAAATCCGCAAGCTGATGGACAAACTTGCGAACGCAGATACGGTGCTTTTCGACTACATACAGGAGCGCATAAATGCCCTTCACAAGCAGAAATCCGAGCTTGAACAGAAGCGTCAGAAACAGCAGCGAAAGCACAGAGAAATCGACACAAAACCGCTGTCCGAGCCACTGAAACGGTGGTCGGAATTGTCGGTTCACGAAAAGCACGAGATTGCTTTAACGATGATTGAGGTTGTGACGATTTCCGATGAAACAGGCATTGATATTAAGTTTAGTATTTGAGTGTTGGTAAGGTGTTGCGGCGGGCGTTCCTGTGGCAAAAATAATGTTCTTCTCGCCGTAATTCTCGTTCAGGAACTGCGTTTTCATTAGAATATCCTCGCTCTTTTGAGCAGGAGTAGTCTGAACTCCCGAAACCCTGCTCATCTTCGATACAACAAGACCGTTCTTGTAGTTGTGGGCTTCATCAACGACAAGGCTGTCAAAACCGAGCTGTTCAAAGGTAAGCGAGGTGTCCTTGGTTTTACCGCCACCGTCTATGAGCTTTTGCAAGCGTGTTTCAAGCCGCTTTTTCTCACGCTCAAGGTCCTTGATAGAACTGCGGTTGTTGGAGCGTGTTCGATAATCTCCGCTTAACTCGTCAATTCCGCTTTGCATAGTATCAATCTCACGCTGAATGAAATCCCTGCGGTACTCCATAGACATCGGGATTTTCTCAAACTGCTCATAGGACATAATAACTGCGTCATAGTCGCCCGTACAGCACCGCCCGATGAATTTCTGTCGGTGGTTTTTGTCAAAATCCTTTTCCGTTGCGGTCAGGATTTTTGCCTGCGGATATAGCCGCAGCCATTCATTTGCCATCTGACCCACAAGGTGTTTCGGCACGACAACGCAAGCCTTGTTTATAAGACCGAGCCGCTTTTTCTCCATAGTCGCCGCCACCATCTCAAAGGATTTACCTGCGCCGACGCAGTGGGCAAGCAGAGTATTGCCGCCGAATTTCGCCCGCATTACAGCGTCCAGCTGATGAGGTTTCAGCCTTATGGACGGTGACATTCCGGGGAACGTCTGATGAGAACCGTCAATTTTTCTGCCGACAATGCTGTTGAACAGATTGTTATAGCGCTCAACATATTCCTCGCGGCGCTCCGGCTTCTCCCACAGCCAGCGCTTAAAGGCTTCTTTCATTTTCAGAGCCTTATCCTGCGCCAAATCAGTCTGCTTTTTGTTTATTTCATAATGCTCCTTTCCGTCAACATCGGTTATCTTGTCCTTGACGACAATATCCCGATTGTTTAGCAGATTTTCAAAGATCGCCTTTGCAGGCATTCTGGCTGTGCCGTAAATCTGCGTTGCGGCGGCAGAAGTATCCCAATTCTTGTTTTCGATTTTATACTCGCCGGTAACAGTACGGCGCATAGGCTCGTAAAATCTTGCCTTTGCGTAATCCTCAAAGAAATGCTGATAGTCCTCAACATCTACCCATGACACACCGATACGCGCGGTAATATCTCCGGCTTCCAGCTTTTTCGGGAGGACTTCCGTCAGAGCCGTTACGTTGCGCTGAAAATCGGGATAGTCCTTTGCGTAAAGCTCGGCGGCGCGCAGCTTTTCACGGACATTGCCGGAGAGATATTCGGAAGATTCCTCCCAGCCGACAAAAGGGTCGTTCTCGTCAGATTTCAGCGGATTAAGATATATCAGGTTGTCCGATTTCAGAACTTCTACAATATCCTGCGGTTCCTGCCCGCAGAGCTGTGCCATATACGGTATATCCATTTTACCCACTGTATCAATGGAAACCTGCATAGCCTCCTGCGGAGTGTCCACATGGGTGATTTCGGCGGTGTATTTTACCGTGCGCTTGGTAAAGAAATCCGACTTTTCTACGGTCTTGGCTTCCTCGTCGATGATTTCCAGAGCGCAGAGGGAATTGTAATCATCGTCACGGCTGAAAACCTGCGAATTACTGCTGTCGTTTATGCAGCCGTTCTTCTTTACAAAGCTGTCGTACTGCGCGTTCAGTCTATCCTGCAAGGATCTCAGTTCCGTATCGGAGCAGTTTCTTTCCTGTGCGGAGAGCATTTCACGGAATGTGGCGCGCAGTTCGTTCAGACCCTTTATTCGCTCGGCTTTCTTTCCAGTTTCCGTTACCTCGGTCATGATGTTGTTTTCACGGAAATACATCTTTCCGTCAACCTCGGCAAAGGCGAAATTGCGGACATCTTCGACAGCAGGGATAACGCCGGCTTCCTTTTCAGTTTCCTGCGTCCGCTTTCGGATAGCGTTTGTCAGCTTTAGATTGCTTACAGCCTTTTCGAGCTGTTCGGAAAGGTCAGCTCCCTCAATAGGAACGCAGGCTGTTTCGTCTGCATTGCCGTACATGGAAAATTCCATGCCCTGTTTCATTGTACCGAGTATCATTTCGGGGTGGTCGAGGAAGTAATTATTTATCGGAATGCCGTCATGATTTTTGCCGACATAGCACCAGTCGGGAAGTTCCACCGCCATTTTCTCACGTTTTTGCAGGAAGATAATATCCGCCGTTACCTCCGTGCCGGCATTCGCCTTGAAAGCGTTGTTCGGCAGACGGACAGCGCCCAAAAGATCGGCACGTTTCGCAAGGTATTCACGGACTTTCGGGTTCTGCTTATCCATAGTACCCTTTGTGGTGACAAAAGCTACAATGCCGTTCGGCGCTACCTTATCCAGCGTTTTTGCGAAGAAATAGTCGTGTATCAGGAAATTCTCCTTGTTGTACCGCTTGTCGAACACTCCGTAATTTCCAAAAGGAACATTGCCGATAGCGGCGTCAAAATAATTGTCGGAGAATGTAGTTTCCTCATACCCCTTTATCTGAATATCCGCCGTCTGATAGAGCTGCTTTGCGATTCGTCCGGTTATGCTGTCCAGTTCAACGCCGTGCAGACGGCTTTCCTTACGCATTTCTTCGGGCATGACGCCGAAAAAGTTACCTACGCCCATAGCAGGCTCCAAAACGTTACCTCCACTGAAACCGAGAGCCGCCAGTCCCTTATAAATGCCGTTTATGACGGTGGGCGAGGTGTAGTGTGCGTTCAGTACCGTACTTTTTGCGGCTGTGTATTCGTCATCTGTCAGCGTTTCCACAAGCTCCTTATGCTCATTTGCCCAAGAACTGTTATTCTCGTCAAACGCCTGCGCAAGCCCGCCCCAGCCGACGTACTTTGAAAGAACTGTCTGCTCCTCCGGAGTTGCAAGGCGGTTTTCACTTTCAATTGCTTTCAGAGTTCGGATAGCGGCGATGTTGGCGGCAAATTTGGCTTTCTGACCGCCCTCGCCAAGATGTTCGTCGGTAATGGTGAAATCGTGCTTTTCAACGGGTGCTTTAACCTGGACGGGACGTGCGGCAGGGGTAGGCTCTTTAACAGGTTTGGGGCTGTTTGCACTGTATTTAGCGAGAATTTTCTTTGCGCTCTCAATCTGTTGTGGGTCGTCTGAATTATCGACAGTCCATTGTGCGCTCCGGATACGGTTGTTTATGTCCCTTTGCGTAATGTACTTTTTCTGGGATATAAGCCTGTCGATACGGGCTGCGACTTCATTCCACTTCATCTTTACAGTAGCTTCACTGCCGCCGAAACCGCTTTTATTCAGAACGATACCTTTTGCGTCGTGCCATGTATCATATCCGGTGCGACCCGAGCCGCCTGTGCCGTATTCGTTTTTCAGAAAATCAGCCTTTTCCTTGCTGGAATGGGGCTGATTAAAATAGTTCTCAATCCGGAACTTGCCGCCTTGAACGCCGCTTCCGCTTAATATAAGCAGGTCTTTTTCCTCCTCCGAAATGAACATGACGGGAGAGAATTCAAAATTCTTTTCTGTACTCCCGTCGTTCAAGCTGTAAATCTTTCAGATTTTCAAGAATTTCGTGGAGGTTGCGATGAGGAAAACGCAGAACGTCCTTATCAGTTTCGCAGCGTTTTATAAGGTCGGTCATGCCGGCGATGAACTCCGAAACTGGCTTTTCTCCCTTTAGCGCTTCAGAGATCCTTTCGGTGCTTTCCGGGAAACCGCCTATAAAAAACTCGTCCGGAATAAAGAAATCACCCTCAACGTCGCGGTTGAGATACCACAGTTTTTCAGCGAGCTTCTTGCGGTTGTAGGCTTCTGCGTCGTCGATTGTGACCTGATTCGCAAAATTTCCCTCACCCAGCAGCTCCTCAATACGCTCCGCAGCCTGTTCCCAGGTGATTGTTTTCTGCGCGGGGCTGTTGAGCGCAGTATCTCCCAAGCCGATAGTAATGCCGTTTTCGTCATACCATGCGGTAATTCTCCGGTCGGCTGCTCCGGTTGACTGACCAAAATCTATTCCTCTGGCGTCCGTTCCGAACTCATTGCGCAGATATTCAGCATTGCTTTCAGCGCCCTTGTTAAGCTGATACTGGCTGATTATGCGCTCAAGGCTGCGCGGCTCGTTCGACCCGCAGCGGAGAACACAGTCGAACATATCCTGCGTTATGAGCGGTGAATTCGTATCAGCAGTCGTAATCGCTGTCTGTTTCCGCGGAGCGGAATTTTCCGCAGGCTCGCCGAAAAGGTTGAGCTGAACGCCTTCGGTGGAACTGTTAGAAAGTGTATCGTTCTGCGGTTCTGTGAGCCTCTGCACAGTTTCATCGGTGATTGAAACAAGGTCGCTGAACTCCAGATTACCCAGTGCAGAAATCATATCGTCAGAAAATCTGAAATTCTTCTCCTCGGCGACCTTATCGCCGTACATCGTCACTATTTTCTTATTCTCAAGGTCTGCATAAACGCTTATCCCGACTTCGGTATCTTCGTGAGTGGTGTAGGCAAGCGGAACGCGCGACAGTTCGGAAAAGTTTGCGTCCTCGCGGAATTCTCGCTGTGAATATTCGTTTATCCGGGCTTTGGCTTCTTTCAGAAAATATTCTCTGTCAAGCTGTTCGTGACGGTCGAACTCCTGCTTTGCCGCAGTAATCAGCGCATTTCCGAGGGTCTCCCAAGTGTAGGAAACCTCAAAACCGCCATTCGTACGGAAAATCATGCCGGAATCGGTTTTCTCTGATGAAATCTCAACTCTGCTGATACCGTCGGCGGGAGGATACTCAAAATTGAGATACCGCATATTCGCGTATATTCTTTTTGCAAGCTCGGTGCTTATGTCCTCGCCGTTGTGGAAACGGGTGGTCAGATCCTCAAATTCGTCGGCACTCAGACTTGCTCCCATAGTCCAGTTGGTTATGCCGCTGTATACCGGAGCATGGTCGTAATTGAACAGCTTATCGCCCAAATCGTCCATTTCATCGCTTGCAAGCTGCTTCTCCGCCAGCAGACCGATGTTGTCCGTCAACGCTCGCCGGGCTTTGCGTTCCTCGCGGGAAAGCGTGAAATCCGGAACCACGGTAAACCCAAAACTGTCAACGAAGTACGCCCTTATTGTACCATTTTTCTTCACGGCGACAATATCTCCGACCGAAAGGGAATGCCCGCGGAAATCCTGCGGGTGGTCAACATTGAAACGCTTGTAAATATCATCGAGCGTTTCGTTCTCCTGCAATCTGCCGCGATAAACACGGTCGTAATTCTCACGGTCGATATACATTCCGTGTTTTTTCAGATGTTCGCTGTTGGTAAAGTGGTAGTCACGCAGCTTTTCATCATCTTTGAGCTGATAAATCGCATACCTCGGCTCGGTAAGCGCAAACAGCTTGCTCAGGCAGTCGCTGTCATGGCTTGAAATGTCCTCGCTGTCGGTCATGAATTCTTCCGCAACGCCGTCAAAGCCCTCTGCGCCACGGTCGAGAAACTCCTGCCCACAGTTTTCGGTAAGGTATTCCATCGGGTCGTTATGCTCCATAGCGTCGAAAATATCGTCGAACGACATATAGGTGCAGACGAACTGCCCGCCTGCGTCGTTATCTGAATTGTAGCGTATCCAGGTGACGTTTTCCATTTCGTGATTGACGTAGAATTTATCCACATCATCTGGTATTTCGTCCGGTTTTTTATTCTCAATTTCGGATATTGCGTCCTTTAGCCTACCGAGAATATTTGCCGAAGCAATGGACTGCTTTTCATCTATGATTTCGCCGATACTGTGATAGGAAGCGTACAATTCGACATTGTAGGTAGATGACTCCGTTCTGCTTGCATACACGGAAACAGAAACGCTGTGCAGGCTGTCGAGGTACTTTTCATCGTTGTTCCAAATCTCGTTTGCCTGATTGAGCGCTGCGTTGAATTCCTCCACAGAATAGGGATAATTGACCTTGAACCCGACTTCCTCCGGCGAGAAATTTCTATTGTGGCTGCCGTTGACGTAAACGCAGGGATATTTGATGTTCCTCTGCTGAATTTCCGAGCGAATATCGTTGTACAGACCGTCCGAAACCAAATCCGCAACGGATTTGAGATATTCGGGATTTTCACGCATTTCCGTCAATGCTTCATTGTGGGAATTGCGGACGGCTTCGGCGGCACGGTCGGTAAAATAGGTGCGGAACTCGTCGGCGTTGTAGGAAGCCGCAGCCATTTCCAGCTCATCGGAGTAATCAAGCATAAAGTCATGCAGATTACTTGCGTCAGCAACCTTGCGGCTGTCCTCAATGCTCATGCTGCCGTCGTAGGCGTATGGATCATCTTTCTCGGAATCGTAGGGACGGTCTGAAAAAGGGATACCAAGTTCCGCAGCCTTGCTCCTTGCCACCTCAAGACTGGTGAGAGATTCGTCAAGGCGGTCGGCGACTTCCGAAATTACTTCCGCCCGGAAATCATTATCCCGCTGAAATCTGTTGTACAGAGGTGCAAGCTGTTCAGCGGAATACTCCGAGCCTTCACGCCCGGTGATGAGCCGAGTGTAGTAGCCGGTCACGGCGCTTTCAACCTCAATATCGAAATTCTCTCTGTCGGTGTTCCGATACGCGTTACGAACAAGGTCGTTCTCATAAAGCGCACCTGCTGCAAGTCCGATAAAAACAGAAACAGCGGGGGAAATATCCTCCGCTGATGTGCTGTTTATCCTCTGCGCTGAAGAACTATCTGCTCCATTACCTCGTGTTCCACTATGAAACTCCGTGTTTTCTCCCAGCGCTCTATTTCGGTGAACGTCGTTTTCGGGCGAGGATTCTTCTCTGCGTACTGCTTCCGCAGAAGTTCCCACATCTCCCACGCTTCCTTGTCTATCTGACGGGGAATCAGTTCCCATTTCAGGCGACCCTCCAGCGACGGAATCTCCTCCGGATAATTCTCCGTCATGAATTTCTGCCACGCCTTGCCCCAGCGGTCTATCGGTTCGCTCAGGAGCTGCTGTTCCTCGTCCGTCAGACCCAGCTCCACCTGCTCCAGATACACGAACGTTTCCGGATCCAGCTTGTACGTTCTGCCGTTCTCCGTCTTGATTTCGGGATAGTACATCTTGTCCTCTGCGCACCAAATCTGTCTTACCTCTGCCATTGTCGATACTCCTTTCAGCAATAAGTGAATTTATAGTTTTCTCCATTGATAACAGTGCCGGTCTTGCCGCGATCTGAACGTATTCCGTCAGCTTTTCGGCCTCTGCCTTGCTGTGAACAAGGTCGAATGCGGATAAATCCATAGGATTGTTCTTGTAGTCGAACCTGCCGCCAAGCTCGCACCGAGCCGTTATGAAATACTGCGTTATGGATACGAAAGACTTTTCAAATGCAGCTCTGTCAGTTTCAGAGATATTCAGCGCCTTTATCGCATTTTCGAGATTGTCAGCCGCAGCCGTTCTGCCGATAGCGTTCACGCAGCCGGACATGGACTTGTATTCCTTACCCTCTGCCTTTGAAAACGCAGCGATGAACTCCTGCGCCGTCTGCTTGTCGAGCGTCCACTGATAGGGCGGTCTGCCGCCGGCAGTCTGGGAAATATCGAAATAATGTTTCAGCCCGCTGCCGTCCAGGACGGCTATGCTGTTCGTCCCACGCTGTACCTGACGTCCGAATCTCTGCCAGGTATCATAGTCGGCAACCATTGTGGCTTTCGGATTTGTTGCGAACATCGTCATGGTCTGCGCTGTCGGCATTTTGAAGAACCTGCCTGCGAATTTCAGATACTCCGCAAAGGTTTCCTTGTTTTGGTAGAGCTGTTCAGTAATGCTTTCGTACCTCTCACGAACTTCATCTATTCGTGCCATATTTCCTCCTCAATTTAAGTTTATCACATTAAAGCATAAAAGTCAATATCTTAATGCAGAAAATTTGCGGTCAAACAGGACTGAATTCGATACAGTTTTGCTGTTTGACCGCAATCGGGTATTATCTCTTATACTTTGGGGCAGAATTAGTTTGTTTTTCGGGGTTGAGAGTTTTCACAAGCTGGTTCTTAATATCCGTTACCTTCGGCATATCCGCCTTATTCACGGAAATGGTAGTAGTACCCTCGACCTTTGCCTGATACTTAACTCCAGCCTTGTCCAGTTCAGTCATGAGCTTCTCTGCGAACTTGTTGTTCTGCTTCGGGAGGTGCGCAATGCTGTCCTTGTCGCCGAGTTCCGCATACTTTACTCCCTTGTATTCGGTCTTGCCGAGGGACTGATAACTTCTGAGAACTGCATTGCTGAGCTTTTCGTGGAAATCCTTTGTGATAGGCAGAGCATACTGCGCATAGTCGCCGGTCTGCGTCTGATAGGACGGCATTGATACAAACGGCTTGTTTTCGCTGCCCGTCATCACCTTAACGTCCTTTACCACAAAACAGCCGTCTATTGTGACCTGTCCCGCAGCTTTAAGATTGTTATTATCCACGGGTCTTAACTGGACGTTCACGGAAGATCTGGACTGTTCGGCAGCGGGGACTTCGGTTTTAAGCGTTTTTTCGGGAGAACTCATGAGCTGCTCGTAGCTTTTCAGAACAGCATTATTGAGCGCCGTCCTCGCTTCTGCGGTAATGGGAAAGGCTACATCTGCGTAATCTCTGCCCATCTTCTTGCTGGGCATAGCGACAAATGCACCCTTTTCGCCCTCCACGACCTTTACGCCCCGGACTGCCAGCTCGCCGTTGACTACCACGTTTGCGATAGCCTTGACATTGCCGCCGTTCTCGATTTTTGAAATTGACGATACGTCGAAAGAAGTCTTGTGTTCCATTGTTGTTCCTCCTGTCAGGTTGTACTGAGAATGATCCGCCGCCCATGTTTCAAACGGCATGAGAACAGGCTCGCCGAATTTGCCGTCGCTTTTCTGCGGATAATGATTTACCATTTCAAATCCGATTTCCTTGGCCGCCTGACTTATGATGGCAAGCGCCTCCTTGCTTTCGTAAATAGAACTGCTGCGGGTGAAATCCTCCACAAGGACATTTTTGTTGTCCCGTACATGAAGAATGTCCGCTGCCGCATTTTCTCTTTCAATGCCCATCGTGAGCCTTGCGGACGGCTTTTTATCCCAATTTAACGCCTTTTCAGCGTTGTAGGGCTTTTCGCGCAGCTCATTGAAACGCTTCTGCGCTTCGGCAAAGGTATCGTAATACTCGATAGGTGTGGGGCGGTCGTACTCACGGGGCATTGCCCATGTGCGCAAATCTGGTATGATGTACACTTTCCACGGCTTGTTGTTTTCTTCTGCCATATTAATTCCTTTCTGCGAATATCCTGCACGGATAAGGATAACCGCCGTTTACACTGTCTGAACGCTCCCAATAACCGTATCCGCTGGATTTTGCGTTGAGAACGGAGAGAACTCCCTCGACCGTAAGCCCTGTATCTGCGGGGACTGACAGTATCATCGTCTTTGCGGAGGAACGCGTCCTCTTGCCAATAACGGGGTAATTGTTGGCGTTGTCCACAATGCAGTAAAGTATCTTGTGACCGTTCTCGTTTCCGTCAGCGCCGGCGATGCCGCCGTTGTTCGTACCGTTAAGGTAGATATTCGCAGCATAGCAGCTCTTGATGTATGCCGAAACATTATGAGCCGTTGCAGTACCTACAATACC
>ENA-OOXC01000443-OOXC01000443.1-human-gut-metagenome-genome-assembly--contig:-NODE-443-length-31866-cov-2.746188_pt1 | contig 31866 bp, 28 predicted proteins | sample MGYA00241578_ERZ501325 | MGnify/ENA primary metagenome ERZ501325 (study PRJEB25962, sample SAMEA2042737) | human gut metagenome | biome: human gut; feature: human-associated habitat; material: faeces...
AATGCGACAAAATGATTTTGAAAATACACCCATGTTGAAGCTTGTTATGGGGTTGGCTATACCGAGTATGATTGCACAGCTCGTCAATATTCTATATTCCATTGTTGACCGTATGTTTGTAGGCCAGATTGAAGAAGTAGGAAATTTATGTTTGGCAGCCGTTGGAATATGCGGGCCAATCGTTACCTTATTATCGAGTTTTGGAACACTTGTAGGTATTGGTGGTTCGATTTGGCTATCGATGTGTTTGGGTCAAAAGAATGAGAAAAGGGCCAGTCAAATTTTATATAATAGCTTTGTGATGTTGGTTGTTCTTTCCATTTGTTTAACACTTGGATTCATTCTTTTAAAACATAATTTGATCTATTGGTTTGGAGGCAGTGATGCCCTTTATCCTTATGCCAATACCTATTTAACAATCTATACATTAGGAACTTTCTTTGCCCTAATGTCGATTGGATTGAATTATTTTATTACAGGACAGGGCTATGCCACGATTGCGATGTTAAGTGTATGTATTGGTGCCATCACAAATATTATGTTTGACTTTATTTTGATTCGTACACTTAAAATTGGTGTGGCTGGAGCAGCCATTGGTACAGTTGTAGCACAATTTATATCGTGTATGTTTGTGCTTTGTTTTTTAAGATTCAAATCGAAAATCAAACTTCATAAAGAAGAATTATCTATAGAGAAAATGAAGCATATTGTAAAACTTGGATTCTCTCCATTTCTGATTATCGCATCCGATTCAATCATTTTAATAGTGATGAATATGATGCTTCAAAAGTATGGTGGGAATATGGGTGATATTTATATTTCGGCTATTACTGTAGCTCAAAGTTATTTCTTATTGATTACAGGGCCATTGCTTGGTATTAGTTCGGGTACACAACCTATCTTTGCGTATCATTTTGGTTCGCAAAATTTAAAAAAGATCAAAGAAGCCTTTAAAATTGTGATTTCATTTGCGTTTTTATTTTGTTTGATCATGTTCATCATTTCAATGTGTTACTCAAATGTATTTGTGGCTATGTTTACTAATGATGCCATGACTATACCAATCGCAGATAGGGCTATTAAAATCTTCTGTTTAGGTATTTTAATGATGTCCATTCAATATGTTTTAGTGGATGGAATTACAGGATTATCTAATGTAAAATTATCATTATTTTTATCATTAAATCGTAAGATGATGTATTTAGGCTGTACATGTTTATTGCCTGCTTTTTTAGGGGTTTCTAATATTTTCTATGCACAACCTGCAGCGGATATTTATGCATGTATTGTGACTGTCATTTGTTTTATAAAAATCATACCTTCTTATTTAAAAAGTCATGGAGTGAAGTAAGGCGAGATGAACTAACATCTCGTTTTTTTTAATAGTATAGTCTTTTTCTGATATAATAGTGGCGTAGGAGGAATTTGTGTGGCTATATTTCTAAATCCCGATAATGCGAATTTTAATGAAGCGGTTCATTCAAAAATATATGTGGATAAAACGGGTTTAATTGAATATACAAATAGTGTGCTTTCAACCACAGCTAAATTTATTTGTAATTCAAGACCAAGACGTTTTGGAAAATCCATGACTGCTGATATGCTTTGTGCTTATTATTCAAAGGGATGTGATTCTAGAGAATTATTTCAGCCATATACGATTTCTTCATGTTCTACATTTGAGAAGTATATAAATCAATATGATGTCATTCATATTGATGTACAGTGGTGTAAAGACCAAGTTGAAAATATAAATGATATTGTCAATTATATCAAAGAGAGTTGTATGCATGAATTACAGAATGAGTATTGCAATATTGACTATAATGGAATTATTTCTTTGTCTGGTACACTTTCTAAAATCAATGATGAGATAGGACATCGATTTGTGGTGATTATAGATGAATGGGATGTATTGATTCGTGATAATGCGGATAATAAAAAATTACTAGAAGAATATATTGATTTCTTAAAAGGATTATTTAAAGGATCACAACCTTCTCGTTATATCGCATTAGCGTATTTAACAGGTATTTTACCAATCAAAAGAACGATGACACAGTCCGCATTGAATAATTTTGATGAATATACAATGTTGAATCCAGGTCCATTGGCTTCTTTTATCGGATTTACAGAGGGGGAAGTAAAAGGATTAAGTAATAAATACAATATAGATTTTGAGAGAATTAAAAAATGGTATGATGGATATTACTTAAATCATCAGCATGTATATAATCCGAAAGCCGTTGTTAGTTTATTTACTTGAGGTGTGTTTCAAAGTTATTGGGCACAGACGAGTAGCTATGAATCGATTCATAGTTTGATTCAAATGAATTTTGATGGCTTAAAAGAAGCTGTTTTAGAAATGTTAAGTGGTAATGAAGTGAAGATGCAGACAACGTCTTTTCAAAATGATATGGTTTCATTTAAAAATATGGATGATGTCTTAACGGCATTGGTTCATTTAGGATATTTGGGATACAATCAAACATATAAGACGGTATTTATTCCAAATGAAGAAATTCGACAAGAATTTGTGAATTCTGTTTCAGAAGATAAATGGAATGATTTGATTCAATTTGAAAAAGAATCAGATACCATTTTAGAAGCAACTTGTCAAATGAAGACAGAAGTTGTAGCTAAACAAATGGAAAAGATTCATAATACGTATGCTTCTAATATTGCATATCATAATGAAAATAGTTTGAGCAGTGTTTTAACGATTGCGTATTTATCAACTTTGAAATATTATTTTAAACCAATACGAGAATTGCCAAAAGGAAGAGAATTTGCGGATTTTGTATATATTCCAAAACCAGAATATAAAGACGATTATCCAGCCTTATTGGTGGAGTTAAAATGGAATCATAATGTTCAAAGTGCATTAGATCAAATTAAGGAAAAAGTATATCCTCAATCGATTCAAGAATATACGAACAACTTATTGTTAGTGGGGATTACTTATGATTCTAAGACAAAAGAACATCGCTGTAAAATAGAGAAGTTTTAATGTATTAAAAATAGGTGATAATTATGTTTTTTAAGAAAGAGAAAAAGATGAATGTTCCAGATTTATGGAATTTTATGACATCCTTAAATAAAAAGGATAAGGCTTTGTTTGAAGAACTATTAGATAATGATAATGAACCTTTGGAATATAAGGGGGATGTCAAACAGGGCGGATTATTAAAGAATAAAAAAATGATCGAAAGAAGGGTCATTGAAAAAGAAGAGGATGGAAGATTGCGCGATTATACGCAATATCGTATTCAGCCAGATGTATATGAAGTATTAAAACCTTCTTATGATCAATTTTATTCAATTATTGGTGACTAAGCTTGTAGAAATGACTATATAAAAATAGTTGGGGTCTAGATACGCTATAAGATTACATAGGGCAGTGTGCTAGGCAGCTCAAGATTCGCTCCAAAGTATTTTGGGGCGTTTTTAGTGCCTGCAGCTACATATTTTTTGATTTTCAAGATAATAAATATACTGTATTATTAAAATATAAGATTATTACTGTACATTTATGTTCTTCATTCAGATATAAATGTCTTCCAGGATTACATGAATGAAACTCGGATTATTTTGTTTTGAAACACGCCTTTAATTACTGTTGTATCGTTTCAAAAGACACAGGAGAAATTACTGTAGAACAGAAAAGAATCAACAATGCATTGTTCAATCATCAAATTGGTTACGAAAGCAACCAGTGGCTATCAAAGCTGGGAGCGATTCAGAAACGGATGTATGCTGATTGGTGTATGCTGATCTTAGAAAAGGCATCGATTTTGAAATCGACAAGGATGACAGAAGCATTAAAATGGTTGAAAAAAGGACCCGAACAACAAAATGTTGTCCGAGCCCAATATCAGCTATAAACCGTTTTGGGGTATATGCCGCCCCTTAAATTCTTGGAGAGCAAATTCACCTAACCCCATCCAAATTTATTGCGCCAAAGTAAATGAACCCAATGGACCCAATGAACCCGATATCATACAACTCATTAAAATCAACCCAAAAATCACTCAAATAGAGCTCGCAAATCAATTAAACTTATCACGCTCAACTATTAAGCGCATATTAAATAGGTTGCAGCAACAAGAAATTGTAATCCGCAAAGGCTCTAATCGAAATGGGTATTGGGCAGTAAAGGAGTAGCACGAGGCTACTCCTTTTGTGTTATTAACTTTTATTAAGCTTGTTGTGCTTCTTCGTCATCATCATCGTTATCAACGTTTTTCCATTTACGTCCTACGAAGAATACTACGATTTGTACCAATCCAATAACAACCATCCAAATTGTCCATTGATCTGTCCAAGTCCATGCTAGACTCATGTCTTCAGTTACTAGGAAGAATACAACAGATACGATTGCGATTAGAACTGCAAGTACGCGAGTGAATAATCCACGTTTCTTTTCTTGTTCTTGTTCTTCGTCTTCATTTGTAGTTGCTTGTTGTTTTGTTTCATCATCCTCTTCTTCGTCATCTTCATCTTTATGACGTTTAGAAATCAACAATAATAATCCGAATAATACTGTTACGATTGCACAAATCAAGTTGATTAATGCCCAGTAGTACTGAGGTGATGCCTTAGGAGTATACTCTTCTTCAACCTTTTCTTCTTTAGGTTCAGCCTTAGGAGTTGTCTCTTTTTCAACTGTTTCAACAGGAGTCGTTACCTGAGGAGCACTTGGAGTACGAGGCGTTGTACTTGGAGTACGTGGCGTTGGCGCTGGAATCACAGGAGCCGGAGCTGCTGTAATTGTTAATGTACCAACAACCTTAGTAATGTCATAGTTAGAAGCTAATGTGTTTTCATTTAATTTGTATTCAAATGAGTTTGCACTATTTCCAACCTCTGTTTGAGTTCCAGTTACATTATATGTAGCACCTTCACCCTTCACAAATCCATCACCACTTACTGTGATTGATGTGCTTGTTAATGCTTGACCATCATAAGTCTTGCTTGCAGTAGCACTTGTTAATGTTACTGAATGTTTCGTGATTTCGTAAGTCTTTGTGAATGATCCAGTGTAATTTCCAATACCTTCAATAGTAATTGTTACTGTTCCAGCATTTACTAAATCATCACTATAAGTTACAGAATAATCTTTTTCAGCTACTAATTCTTCATTTGTCTTAGTATCCTTAACTGTTAATACTTCTCTATGCTCTTTACCATCATACTTAGAATCACTAGGATCACTTACTGTAATGCCAGTCTTTTCTTCTTCTGGAGTATCTGGTCCATCTGGAATGATTGACTTAGCTGTTACTGTTAATGTTCCAATTGAATCTTTACCATGTTTGTAGTTCGATTCTTTTGCACTACCTGTCCAATTCAATTCATACGTGTTATCTGAAGCACCAACGCTAGTTTGACTACCAGTCATTGTAAAGTCTACTGTTTCACCCTTAATGATTCCACTTACTTTACCACCAGCTGTTAATGCAGTTCCATCATATACCTTAGAAGCAGATTCAGTTGTTACTGTATAAGTCTTAGGTGTAATTGAATAAGTACGAGTTGCTTTTCCAGTGTAGTTTTTAATACCTGTAATAGTTACATCGATTGTTCCTACATCTTTGAAGTTCTTAGTTGAGTATTCTACTGTGTAATCTGTACCAACTTTTAATTTCTTATCAGCCTTATCCGTTACTGTAGGAATCCACTTGTGTTCCTTACCATCATAAACTTCATCACTTGGATTATTAACCTTAGCACCTGTATAGTCTGGGTTTGGTTTATCTGGATCTGTACCTGGATCAATTGATTGAGCTGTGATTGTCAATGTTCCAGCTACATAAGTTACTTTGTAGTTTCCTTGGATTTCTTCTCCTGTCGGAATGACTGAATAGTGACCTACATCTTCTCCAGATTCTCTTGCTACAGTGTATTTAACTTTGTCTTTTCCTAGAGTTCCAGCTACTGTTGCTGTTAATTCTGGATCCGCTTCACCGTATACTTTGTTTCCGTTGTTTCCTGTTACTGTGACACTCTTAGGAGTGATTGTTAATGTTCCATTTTTCTTATTTACGATTACTTTATCCGTTACATCAACACCATCTTTAGTAACTATTGCTGTACCAGTAATCTTAGTTTCATAAGTTCCGCAGTTTATACCTTTAGCTACTGCAGTTAAACCAGTTACTTCATACCCAGAAGTAACACTAAATCCTTCAACCTTTCGTTCTTCACCATTATATGGAAGTGTATTACTATTTGCAGTAACTTCAATCACAGTTTTCTTAACCCAAGTTGCATATAAATCATTACTTGAATCCGCATTCACTCTGACTCTTTCACCAGCTGCATAAGCAGCATTGCCTTTTTGTGCATCTTCCACTGATGTTGCCCAACCAGCAAAGTAGTAATCTTCACCCGGAGCTGTATAGCTTAAACTTGGATCAGATGTATTCTTTAAAGTAACTTCAACGTTATTCAAAATCGCATCACTATGATCTTCACCATTACCATTACCACGATGATAAGTTAAGATTGCTGAAGTTTGTGAATCACCAAATACAGCTTTTAAAGTAATCACATTCTTGTCATCTGCCAAATCTTTATTGACTTCAAAGCTTTGACCAGGCTGATATACATTACGATCTAATTTATCTAATTGCCAACCTAAGAATTTCTTACCTTCTTTTGTTACACCACTTGCAACTGTAGCTTTAGCACCACCCGCATAAACATTGTTATCTTTTGGCGCTTCTACACCATCTGCCACATACTTAACTGTAAGCTTACCATTGTATAACCATTTACCAATAACACTTGTATCCTTTGTGATCGCATCATTCGCATTGAATGCGACAGTCGTCATATGACCATTTTCGTCTGCCACGTACCATCCGGCAAATGAATAACCTTCAATTGAAGAAGCACTTGGCAATACTGTACTTGCGATTGTACCAGCCGCAACTTTTTTAGTATCCTTATCCACAGTACCTTTAGGATTATTCAAGTTATAAGTTAAGCTGATCTTCTTAGCTGTCCATTTTGCATATAATGTAACATTTTGTGCTGGCATTGTCTTTCCATCAAAGACATATTTTTCACCTTCACAAAGTTCATTATCATACCAACCATCAAATTCATAATAAGTTGCTAGTGAATTAGGTTTATCTGGAGTATAGTTTTCATTTGAAATACTTTGTTCATATTTCTTCTCTACTGATTTATCTTCTTTACCATTGTTGATAAATTTGATTTTGTAAGAATTACGAGTGTAGTAGAACTTCGCATTATTGTAGTCTTCTTCTATCTTCGTGCTCGATTTTTCATTGAATGTAAAACCTTTTAATGGATACTGATCTTCTTTAGTAACAAAATATCCTGTTCCTGGAGACGTATCTTTATGATCTAATTTATATTGAATACCTCCTACGGTTACATCACTTGTTTCACCTGGTAGTACTTCTACATAGTAGGATGCAGTTTCATATTTTTTACCTGTTTTAGGACCATAAAATTTTGCACCGCCTAATGGCATTGTTCCGATGTTTACTTGGTATGCACCACTACCATCCTTCGTTCGCCATGTTGAACTTCCATTCATTGTCGGCCATTGTTTACTAATATCTTGACCATATTTAGCTGTAATTTTTAGATCTGTATATTCTTTACTAGGTTTATACCACAGACCAAATCCTTCACTAAATGAATAGAATGTAACTTCATAAACATTTCTCTTATAGTAAACACTAACGATTGTTGATCCATCACCCTTAATTGTCTTTTTAGTTACTGGTTGTGCTGTAAATCCTTCATAAGATTTTGCCTTTGCGTTTACTTCTGAACCAGTAAGACCTGTCTTAGTTTCAGATTCATGGAATGAATATTCATTATCATCGGCATTTTCCCACCAGTGAATGACTGTATAGTTTACTTGTGCAGCTTTCCAATGTGCTGTTAAAGTCATTGAAGAAGCAACTGTTGTACCCTTCTCTACTTTAGTTGGACCATTGTACCATCCATCAAATGTATAGCCTAGCTTTGTAGGATTTGTATTTTCATTTAGATCAAGTTGGCCACCATTTAATACGAATTGAGAATCAACAATAGATCCACCATCTGAATCAAATGAAATCCAATAACCTTCTTTAATAATGGCATATACATTTACAGAAGTACTTCCTTTTGGAACTGTAATTTTATCTGCAATATTTGTAGTACCATTCTTTTCGGCTGCCCAACCAACTAATTTATGAGTTGAGTCAACATCATAAGATATAGCTGTAAAATCATGTGCTTCATGATCTCCAACTTTTTCTGTACGCATAATTTGTGTACCATCTGGATTTAAGAAGTATACATATAATGCTGCTTCATATCTAGCTGTAATTGTACGTTTTGTAGTTTCAGTAATCTCTGCTTGTTTACCAAAACCAGTAAATGGATTACCAGCTTCATCAACCCAACCCACAAATGCTTGCCCAATAGCATCTGGAGCTGTAGGAGCAATTAATGTATCCCCAGACTTAACAATCTGTGTACTTACTGTTGTACCATTCGCAACAAACTCGAATGTTGTTAGTGGGACTTGATTTTCATTTGTAATAACATAAATTGAGAAGTGATCTGCATCAAAGCTTTGAGTATTTGTAGCTACCTCAGTTACTGCACTCGCATCATCTGATACGTGGTAAACATTAATTTCACCACCACTTACAGATACATTTTCAAAACTAATATTTACTGAACCATTTGGTTGAATTTCAACACCATCTTTATTTTGGATTGTGATATCCAAAGCCACTGCTGAATCCATTTCTTTATTCTTTTCAGAAACAGCATCTTCAACCGCATTTAAGATAGCCTTTCTTGTGATACGTTTTACAACAAGCTTAGAATCTCTTGGTAAAACACCCTCAGCTGCTGTCGCATGAACAACTACATCACCAGCCATCTCACTTTGATCAAACGCCGGATACTCAACTAATTCCTCCTTGACTTCCGGGTCTGCCTCAGCATCGTCTTCGTTTGCTTCTTCAGTTTTAGTTTGTTCATTATTTTCACTTGTTTGTTTGTCTTCTTTTGTATTTACACTTACATAGACAAATTTAACACTAACTAAATCTGAAGTCACACTTAGACTTGCCTGATCTGCACTCACTGTTTGTGAATTATTGACGATTACATCTTTTAATGTATAACCATCAAAATTCAGCATAACACTACTATCTGTATTTAAGCCGTAATTTAAATCAAAATCACGATATGTAGCTGCCTGTAAAATTGTTCCATCTTCAGCCACATAGCTTAACTCTACAGATTTCGTTTCTGGCACTGCAACCTCATTTGCATCCTCTTCTTGTACTTCACTATTATTTTCTACAGTCGTAGTTTGTTCCTGTTGTGGTTCAACAGGCTCTTCTTCTGCATTTACATAGTAAGAGTTTGCTAGTCCAAACTGGATTGCCATCGCAAATGATAATACAATTGCTGCCGCTCTCTTCAAGTTTTTCAACATACAAAGCCCTCCTTTTCGATATGGTTGTAATCCCTTTCATTATCTGATTTTAGTATAGGCTTTGTATGGTTATAGACCGGTTATATAATTTAAAAATCATCTTTTTTCTAAAAAAAGATCTATTGCCCTTATGACAATAGATCCATTTCACTATTTTCCTGAACTTCCAAGTTTTCCAGCCATTCTTTCAGATTCCATAGACTGAAGTTTTTCAAAAGAAATTTCTTCACTTTCTAATTGAGGCATACGCAATAATACACCCTGACAAATTGCTTTTTCATAAGGATAAATAATCGCATCTTCCTTATACTCTACATCTTGCTTTTTAATAACTACACGCTTTGTATTCAAATTTGTAACTGGAGCCATATATTCTCCACGATAACCCGAATCAATCACGCCACTTCTTTGTGCAATCCCCTTTGTTCCTGTTGAACCACGCTCTTTTAGAATCATCACAAACTCTGGATCAAATGCACTCGCCACACCTAATGGCACTAACTTTGTTTCATGAGGCTCAATTACCATGTAATCCTCTTCAAAACATGGGTATAAATCATACCCTGCATCTTCATAACGTTTTTGCGGAACCTTAGCATCCGGCTTAACCTTTGCCCAATATAATTTATTCATAAATCTCCTTCTTATATATTTCAATCAATTGTTCTAATGAAAACTGTGCATTGGCACTTGAAGTCGAAGGACAATACACTGTTTGAATATTCGGAAAATATTTCTGCATTGTATTCTGACTTGTCCTTCCATTACAAATGACCTTTTCAATATTCTTATATCTATTCAACAATTCCTGTATATCATTTGGCTCTATATCTTTGATTTCACTATCCGCACTTGTCTTTCTTATACACGAATGACAAATATCCCAAAGTGCAATATGTGATGTTTTTAATAATTTTATCTTATCGTTCTCTTGATAAATTGCTTCTAAGACTTTCCAAAATCGGTTTGTCTTATTCGCATAATACATCTGTTCTTTTAAACTAATAACACTTGGCATTGAACCCAAAATCAATACTCTAGAATCTTTAAATACAATGGGATCCAATCCAACTATTCGTTTACACATGTTCCGTAAACATCATAAGATTTGGCATCTGTAATCTTTACCTTCACAAAAGTACCCAACTCTAAAGGTTCTTCACTTGTAAAGATGACCTGACCATCCACTTCATCCGGAGCATCCGCAGCACTTCTTCCACGATAACGATCCACCAAACCTTCTTTTTCCTCAACTAGAACTTCTATGACCTTACCAATCTTTTCTTGATTCTTTTCTTTTGAAATTTCTTCCTGCACAGCCATCAATCTAGCCAAACGCTCATTTTGGATTTCTTCATCAATCTGACCATCCATATCATAAGCAGGTGTATCTTCTTCCTTCGAATACGTGAAAGCACCCATACGATCCCATTTTATTTCCTTGATGAAATCTACAAGTTCCTCAAATTCTTCTTCCGTTTCTGTAGGAAAACCAACAATCATAGTTGTACGCAAAGTCGCATTTGGAAACATTGTATGAATCTTATCTACAACCTTTAATACATCCTCTTTTGGACCTCTACGATTCATTAATTTCAATAAACGATTGTTCGCATGTTGCATTGGAATATCGAAATAAGGAACGATTTTTTCACTTTCGCTCATAGCCTGCAATACATCATCCACAATTTCATCGGGATACATATATAGAACACGAATCCAATGTAAACCTTCTACCTTTGATACTTGTCTCAATAATTCAGGAAGCATCAATTCTCCATAATTGTCCAAACCATATTTTGTCGTATCTTGGGCAATCAATGTTAATTCCTTAACACCAATACTTGCCAAAAGATTGACTTCTTCCATAATATCCTCAATTGTACGAGATTTTTGATCTCCACGAATCAAAGGTATTGCACAATAGGCACAACGATTGGAACAACCATCACTGATCTTTACATAAGCCTGCCAAGGATTTCCTGTAATCACTCGTTCTGCCTTATCCAATAATGTATCTGAACCCAAAATTTTTTGTAGCTGACTTGCCAAAGTATCATATTCACGAATTGGAATCACCGCATCAATTTCAGGAATTTCTTCCCTTAATGTATCTGTATATCTTTGTGCTAAACAACCACACACAATCAACTTCTCTAAGTTACGCTCTTTATATTGCGCCATCTTAAAAATAGTATTAATACTTTCTTCTTTGGCACTTTCAATAAAACCACAAGTATTTACGATAATAGCCTGTGCATCTTTTGGATTTGAAACAATCTCATGACCACCCCTTTTGATCATACCCATGATTTGTTCTGAATCCACCAAGTTTTTACAACATCCCAATGATACAAAACCTATTTTCATTCTTCATCTTCTCCTTTTCGATGATAAATCATACGACCTTCTAACGCAAAAACACGAGGCCCAAAATGACCTGGCTGCGTTGTATCTAAACTTTGCTTCATCATATACATACGAGCATCTAGATTATCTAACAAAGTCAATACTTCTGCTTCTGGAATCATAGGAAGAACAGGAGATCCAAACTCCATCTTTCCATGATGTGCCAAAACCATATGCTTCAACAATAAAACACACTCTTTATCGTTTACACCCAGCTTTTCAGCCACACGATCCAAACGATTATTCATAATACTAATGTGCCCCAACAAATTCCCCTCATTTGTATATTCAGGAAGAACCGGGCCACTCAACTCATCAATCTTTCCAACATCATGCATCAAGATACCCGCAATCAATAATCCCTTATCCAAGAATGTATATTGTCTACAAATGTCTAAAGCAACACGCGCCATACTAATAGAATGATAAGCAAGTCCTCCCACAAAATTATGGTGGTTTCTTGTAGCTGCTGGATATGTATAAAATAAATCTTTTGTTTCTTCTAACACTTCTTCAACCACACAATACAAATTTGTATTTGTGATTTCATTCATCAAAATCTTTACTTCCTCTTCCATTTCCGTACGAGTCATAGGAGCAAGGCGTACATAATTAGAAATATCCTCATCTTCTAAGACTGTCATCTTTCTTACACGCAACTGAACTGCATTTCTATGAATGATAGAATCTCCAATCACTTCTACAACTTGTCCAGCTTTATATTGTTCAATCTGCTCATTCGTTAAATTCCAAAATTTTGCATCCAATACACCCGTTGCATCCTCTAAAATCAAAGACAAATAAGGCGTATCCTTCACGGTTTTTCCCTTGTCACATTTTGAAATCAAACACTTAACATTTACTTTTTGTTCCTGTGTAATCTCATTAATTCTCATTCATTTTCCCCTTCCAAAACTTCTTTTATAGCCGATATATTAAACCCTTTACGAACACAATACGTTTGAATTTTTTGATTTCTCTTTGGCTGATCAAACGTCGCATATAAACGCTTAGCTTTCGCAATCGTTCTTTGTAGTGCCTCATCATCATTTTCATCCAATTCAATCGATTCTGAAACTTGTTTGGCAATCTCAAACGAATATCCTTTCGTAACCAATTTATTGACTAAAGTCTGTCTTTGCATACGACTCGACTGTTCCTTGATAGAATGCGTTAAACGACGAGCTAACTTGGTTGCATTGCTACGCTCTGTTTCTTCATCAAGACAAGCTAGTGCTGCATCAATCATATCATCCTGAACCCCTGCTTTTTTTAATTTTGAATAAATCTGCATTTTGGGCTGTCCATACGAATGCCAAGCTTGTGCCTTATCAAACGCATAATCTTTATCATCAATCCAATGCCGTTCCATAAATTCATTCACAATCTCTTTAGCTTGATCTTCATCCAAACTTAAATATTGCTTACCATACTGTACCATCTGATACGATGTATAATCATTTGAAAGCACACGCTTCTTCATCAGTTCAAACGCTTTATAGAATAACTGCATATCCAAATAATTGTCAACCAAATAGGCATCTAACATTGTATCCTTAGTGATTTTTAAATCAAAGAAATCCTCTGTAGGAATCATTACTTTGACTGGTTCATTATCGCAATCTCGAATCACAGTTAAACGAACAAAATCATCCACCATACGTATGCGTTCCACATGATATGCACGTTTATAATCATCAATTGCCTGATTATAAACACTCAAAGCCTTATGTGCAAACATACTCTCTGTATAAGGAGCTGTTTTTGATACACAGTATTCTCTTAATGCATCTCGTTCCGCTTTGGATTTACTAAAGAAAACATCCCACTTTTGACTTAGTTCATTGGCATCATCAAAATAATATCCAGATTTGCCTTCATCCACCAAATCTTTCAACACTTCATCACGACGGCCAAAAACTAAAAGGCCACTAGCCAAAGCCTCAATATATGTCATACCCTGTGTTTCAGAAAGACTTGCCGACACAAAACAATCAAAAGCTGCATAATAATAGGCAATATCTTCCTTAGGTATTTTGCCAGTAAAATGCACACGATTCTCTACATTATATTTCTTAGCGAGATCCTGATAATACTCCATATCCGTACCTCCACCTACAATAACCAAATGTAAGTGTGGATCCTTATTTTTACAAATCGCTTCGATGGGAATTTCAATCGCCTTTTCCTTAGCAATACGTCCTACAAAGACAACAATATGATCTTCTTGACTAAAACCTAACTCTTCACGAATCCTTTTAACTCTTGTTTCATCCAAATTTTTACGATCATATTCCGATAGATCTAAACCCGTTGGAACAATATAGATAGGTGCCATCACACCATATTGAATCAATGCTTGTTTCGTTTTTTCACTAGGTGCAATAACAGCTTGAGAGCCATTGGCCATGACACGTGAAAATGCACGGATAAAACTTTTGCCTAATTTTTCTACAGAATCAAATTCAAGCGGATTAAAATAATGCGTATAATCCTCATACATTGTATGATACGTATACACAATTGGAATATGTAATACCTTAGCCATTTGACGACCAAACATACCCACACCCGCCTCAGTTTGAATATGAATCACATCTAGATCCATCTTTTCTATATAGGCATCTGCCGTAAATTGTACTGGGCTTGACATTTTATATCCATAAAATTTTTTTATTTCAAGACCCGGCAAACGAAGAATATGTCCATCTTCATCTTCTGCAATTTTTACTCCCTTATGATTTGTGATAACAAACACAGTGTGTCCTAACTCTTCTAAAGCGTGTTTAAGGGTTGCCACACTTGAAACAACCCCATTAATATCTGGTAAATATGCATCTGTAAACAATCCAATTCGCATACGCTATATCCCTTCTAAATTGATTTTACTTTCTTTTCTTTCATAATAATTCTTAACAAACACAAATAATATTCCACCAATAATCAGCACTATGTGATACGTAGAAAAACGCCATAATACAAGTACAGCACCCGTTAGATCTTTCATTAAGTTATTAAATAATAATGAAAAGACAACTTCCGTACCACCACTTGCTCCAGGAATTGGAATAAAGCTATTGGCCATTGTCACAAAACTTGATAAGGCCATAACATCAATAAATTCATTCATTTTAAGTGGAATATGCAAGGCTAGCGCAATCACAAAAGGTAAAGAATAATAGAGTGATAAACGTACAATATTTATACATACACAAAGAAAAATACTTTTTTTATCTTTTGCGAGCGTCTTAATTTCACGAGTAAAACTAGTCACTTGTAAAGTCCAAGAATCCAACGTTTTTTCTGGATTCTTTAATATATGTAGCTTTGTTAATAGCTGAACTAAAATACGCGAAAGCTTGATATATAAGTTTGGAAATAACGCAATCGTATATAACGCCACAACCACAACTGCATTGACAATATATCCCAACAAGATAATATTGAACCACGCAGATTGAGCACTATAATATGCAAAACGCAAAAGAAACAGAATCGATACATAAACCATCATTGTGGTCTGATAAATAATAAAATCAGCCCACAACAAGCTTGCCCCATCACTCACTTTGATTCCTTGCTTTTTCATAATATAAGCCTGAACAAACTGTCCACCCGTACTACTTGGTGTAATACCTGAAAAGAAAGAACCAATAAAAGCTACAAGCATTCCTTTACCAGGTGTATAATTCTCTGTATATTTTCTTCCTAATATATAATATACAAATCCCCATACCGCAGTAAAAAGAACTCCCCATAATAATACAATGACAAGGCTTAACAGATTCATTTGTGAAATGCACTTTACAACTTGTTGATAATTATCCTTTAGAGCAAACCATAGGGCAAATCCCGTTAAAGCAAGAATAAGCAACAGATTTAGTGCGTACTTCTGTTTTTTCATAAAAACCCCTATTTTTTCTTATTTAATAATTCCTCTTGTTTATCCTTATATGCACTCAAATAAAATTCTCTCCACATATTCAATACGTGTTCTTTCGAATAGAATTCACTCAATAAACGACTTTCATTTTGATACTTCGCGTATACATCTGAATCATTTTTCAACTTTAACAGACAATTTTTAAAACCATCATTATCATCCGCATGCATATAACGATCAAATAAAATATCTTTATATAAATCCAAATTACGAAGCACCAATGGAACATGTAAATTCACCGCTTCTAAAATAGTCATTGGGAACAATTCATTATAGCTTGGCACAAAAAGCACATCCGCCATATTATATAGATCCACCATTTCTTCTCTTGGTACAATGCCTAAGAATTTACAATTTTCCGGTGGATTTTCCTGTAACTTCTTTAATTCTTCGTACCCATCTGTAATACGACCAAACGAAAAGCCTCCAGCCCATACAAATTGTACGTCTGGCATTTCTTTGGCAACATTCACAAAATCAAGCACACCCTTACGCGTTTGTACCTGTCCTGCACCCAATACCACAAAAGCATCTTTAGCTACACCATATTTTTTTCGAATGGCAGCACACTCATCATCGGATTTGCGATAGAATTTTTCCTTAGATACATAGTTAGGAATATAATAAATTTTTTCTCGATCAATACCATATTCTACTAATGCATCAATAAAGCTTGGATTTACAACAACCAAACGATCTGCACTCTTATAGAATTGAATCAAATAAGAACGGAATACATTCAATAATGGTGCCGGAATCTTTAAACTACCTTCTAAAGTATCTGGTAAAAAATGACAATAGGCTATATTAGCGGCCTTATGATTTTGCATCTTTACATAGAAAGTAGGATCCACTGTATGGAAATGCTGAATATCCGGTGTTTTTATCCAATTGTTGATACCCACTTCAAAAATATCACTAGCTCCTTCTTTAATGAGATTGACCTGTTCTTCATAGGCACTGCCTACACCTTGGCCATCCACTTTATCTGCACTTGAATACATTATAATTCGTATTTTATCTTCCATAAAAATTACACTTCTTTCATCCTCATTATTATATCGCATCTACTATTTGTATGTCCAACTTTCAAAAAAGCAAATGAAAAGCCCCTTTAGCGGGGCTTCTCAAGAAAGTTTTAAGAAAGGGAATTTGATTATGAAGTGAGCCACTATCTTTGGCTCAACAGTATATTACTAAACAATAAAGTGATAGATGTAGTTATATTATGTGAAATTATGTTAACATATGACACAATTATTGTTATTTTTAGTTAATGCCATAATAATTTTAATCAAAATATACAAATTTTATTTTTCTTCGTACAAATCAATCTTCTTTAATACACTTTTCTTCCCATTTCTATGAGAAATGAATCCTAAAACAGTAAATAAACCCGATAAAATCAAACCAATCAAAGCAATCCATTTAGCTACATTACGTACGCTCATAGGAATATTAGGAAACATTGGATCTGTCATCCCTGACCATCCCCAGTATGTTACGGCAGCAAATGCCAAAGTTAGAATAAAGGCATTTCTGACCATTCTTCCCACTTTTAATACCATTTCATTTTCTCTTTGGATGACTTCTGCAAGCTGATCTCTTTCTTTGCGGCTCAAACTCATAATTAACGCTCCTTTTTAAAATTGTAAATATATTATAAGAAAAAAAGACAGGCCTAACAAGTTAAGCCCGCCTTTAATTGTCTTAAGTGATTATCCTAAGAATCCTACAACAGATCCTACGAATCCGATAACTACGAACAATAACAATACTTTAATTGGAGTAATGTTTTTCTTAGCCATCAACCACCAAGCAAACAATACGAATAACATTGTTAAGATCTTAGGGAAAGCTCCATCTAATTTAGATCCTAATGTTACGTCTGTTAATTTACCAGTTTCTGCATCATAAGATTGTGCAATTACTAAGTTAGTTGAAATTGATACCCAAGAAGCTGCCATCGCACCAACGATAACTTGTCCCATAACCAATACAGATTCACGGAACGCAGTTGCTTTTTGTCCTACTAACAATTCAACAGCACTACCACCTAATTCATAACCTTTGAAGTATACGAATTTTTGGAACCAAATTGAAGTTGCGTTCCATACGATGATATAGAATAAAGGTCCTAAAGGTGATCCACCTTCTGCGAAACCTAATGCGATACCTAATAAGATAGGAATGTAAGTACCAACGATCAATGAGTCACCAATACCTGCCAAAGGTCCCATTAGACCTGCACGGATACCGTTGATCATTTCATCATCGATTCCTTCAGCTCCGTTTGCACGAGCTTCTTCCAAACCAGCTGTGATACCAACTACGATAGATCCAATCTGTGGTTCAGTATTGAAGAATGGGTAGTAAGTAGTCATTTTTTCTGATTGTTCTTCGCGAGTAGGATATAGTTCCTTAATAATTGGAAGCATTGACCACATGTAACCAAATGTCTGCATGTGTTCGTGTGAGAAACATGTTAAGTTTCCATACCACCAACGCCAGAAAGAACTATTTAATGTTTTCTTAGAAATCTTTTTCATAATTAAATGTCCTCCTCGTCATCATAGTCTGTAGATGCACCACCAACAGCACCTGTAGCTTTCATCATTGTCATTTGGTAGTTAATCAATGCGAATACACCACCAACAACTGTAGCAGCAATTAATGTTAATCCCATAGAAGCAGCTAAAGCGAATCCGAACATGAAGTAAATCAAGTCAGAAGTCTTAGATACTACTGATTTTAACAAGATACCAATACCTACTGCAGGAAGTACTGATCCTACTGATAAGATGGCTTTTACATACCATACTTCAGTATTTAAGCTCTGGAACAATTCAGCTACGGCTCCAGATCCATAGTAGCAAAGTAAAGTAACTGGCAAGAATGATAATACAAAGTGTGAAATTAGTGGGAGAACAACATCAACTTTTCCTAAACAATCTAAGTTTCCTTTATCCAATTGAGCCCAGCCCCAGTGTTGCCAAATAAGGTTCATCATAGCTGTTCCGTAGAATAAAGTAATACCGATTACACCAGTCATGGCTGAGATACTAGATGCTAAACCTTGAGCATCACTTCCTCCAAAATCCATACCAGCGGCTTTTGCTCCAACATAAGCCAATGGAATACCAATGTAACTTACGGCACGTAAGTCAGATGCGACTGTTCCACCAGGTGTAACCAATGCGATCCACATTACCTGCATTGGAATACCAATTTGAATACATCCAGATACATCACCTAGGATCAAACCTACGAATAATGATGCAACCAAAGGACGGTTCAAAGTGTAGTTACCTACTGTTGTACCTAAGCAAGCGATAGTACTAGCTGCTGTACAACTCATAAGTCCGATTAAAATTGCTTGTAACCAACTCATTATAAATCTCTCCTTTTTCTTTTATTTATCTCAATCTGTTTACTATTCCCACTATTAGTAACCAAATTTAGATCTAAATTTGTCCCAAGTACCGATTGCAGTTTCTTTTAATAATGCAAACAATACTGTGTAACCAGCGTTTGTCAAAGCTTCACATGCTTCAGCTTCTTCTTGAGTAATTGACTGGTTTTGACCTAATTTTGTAGCTCCTGGACGATCATTACATGGTCCGATAACTACTGTTTTAACATCGTTAGGTACGAATCCATCGTCTACTAACAATTCTTTCATATCCACTGGGTTTTTAGTAATTAAGAAATATTTTTTATTAGAATTCTTAACTGTTTCTGCTTTTTCTCTCCAGTGTTCTTTTGTCCAAACAAATACTTTCTTGTCTGTACTAGCCTTGAATGACTGTGTCAATACAGGTGTAGTTGCAGCTTTGTCGTTAACTGCGATAATTCCATCACAAGGGTATTCTTTAGACCATCTTGTAACAATCTGACCGTGGATAATACGATCATCAACACGAATAAAACTAATCATTATATGTCCTCCTTTATTCTGTTTATGCCTTCGCTATATGCGTTATAGCCAAATCCTATAGATCTTCGTCGTCATCATCAGAAGCAACTGTAAAATCAGTTAATCCTGTACGACCTTCGCTTAATAATGTATCTTTTAAATCTTGTACATTATCAAAGTTATCTTTCATTAATACAGCAGTGATTGCAAGAGGCATATTCATACCAGCAATTACTAAAGTATTTTGAAGCAATCCTTTTTGATCCAATACATTCAATGCATTTGTGAATGGAGATCCACTCAAAATATCAGCTAATAAAATGACCTGGTCATCTGCTTTGAAATCTTTAACCAATTCAGCAAAGTTAGATGCAAATTCGTCTGCGCTCATTCCGTCCTTTAAGCTTGTAGACAATACATCTTCACGATCTCCCGTCATCATTTTAACGGCACTGTGTAATCCAGGGGCGAATTCGCCATGGCTTACCATAACTACATATTTCATTATTTTTTCCTCCGTGTTTTCTTATACTCACATTTTATAATAAATATGTCAGCGTTTTCAAGTGTTATTACACATAATTTCACACATTTATACGACTTTTGAACATGAGCATCACATAGAATACACATTCATTATAACCCGTATGAAAACCTTTTCAATTTCCATATGTCACCACTTTTAGATGACAAATGTCATTTTTTAGAAGCAAACAAAAAAACAGCAGAAATTTAACTTTCTACTGTTTCTCCAATAATATATTTAATTCATCATTCAAATTTTGCATTGCCAACTCAATATCCTCATTTGTATCAATGACTCTTCGAATTTCACTATCTGCCATCGAATACAATTGATCATAGCCATCCAGCTTTTTTATTGTGATTGCTTGTTCCATCATATCATCAAAAAAATCTAAATTATAATTTGAATCCAATGGCGCATCCTCTTGAATATACTTAGTCACATTTTTGGATGTCGACACATTCTTCAACACGGAGACACCCTGCGAATATTTAAACAAGCTCTCCTGTGTTGTTTCATCGTAACAAAGTAACTTTAAAAATTCCCAAGCCATCTTTTTCTTAGAAGACATTTTACTGATTCCACAAAGTAAACTATCCATTTGCGATACATTATTGCCACTAGGTCCTGCAGGCATTGGAAGACAATCCCATTCAAAACTTGAATATTTTTTAACGCTCCAAGGATACGGTTTATATGTTCTATACTCACTAAACATCATTGGACAAAAGGCAATCTTGCCTTTATCAAACAATTCACTTGTCACATTCTGATTTCGATTTAAACGATTTAATTGACGCACAAATTCAATAGCTGAATACACATCCTGTTTCTGCAAAGTACACTTCATACTTTCTTCATCATACAACGCCTGTCCATTCGAACTTAGGGCATTTCGCCAAGTATAGCCATACTCTCCAAATTGATCGATTTCTCCATCACCATCCGTATCCACAGTCAATTTTTCACAAATTGAATAAAAATCATCCCACGTCCAATTCACATTTGGGATCGCAATCCCATTTTCTTCTAATAACGTTTTATTCACAAACATCAAAGTTGGTGAACTTTCATATGGAAGTGCATATTGATGATCATATATATTTCCTGCATTTAATGTTGTTGAAAAATAGCGATTTTTATTAAAGTCTGCATCCGTCTGCATAAACGTATCTAATGGTTCTAACATTCCCACCTTAGCATATGTAGAAAGATCATCACTCAACACCATAAACACATCGGGCAATTTACCATTTAAAGCTTCCTTTGAAACCCAATCTGAATAATCCTCTTTTAAGATTCCACTCACATATTCCACTTGCACATTGGGATGTGTTTTCTCAAATCGTTCAATCACATCATCAATAATTTTGCCACTGTATGGACTTGGCACATTCCAGTTACTACCCGCAAATACACCTATCGTTAAAACAATGGGTTTTTGTGTATAATAAAATGTAGCTGCCAAACAACACACCAATATGGCTATCAAAAAAGTTCTTAATCTTTTTCTCACCATTATTTATTTCCCCTAGACAAATACCAAATAGCCAATTGTGTGCGATCTCTTAAATCCAATTTATCCAAAATCACACTTAAATAGTTGCGAATCGTACCCTCACTAAATCCAAGTTTTTGAGCAATTTCTTTATTCGAATAGCCATGTCCAATTTGTGCAATAATTTGTCGTTCTGTATCACTCAAGTCAAAATCTTCTTCATGCTCAAGACTAAATTCCGAATTCGAGTTTGCCATTTGCGAAAAGAACTGTGCAACTTTTCCTGCCACATTCGGATTAAAACAGGCTCCCCCAGATAATACACTATGAATAGCTGAAATCAATTCTTCTAAGGAACAACCCTTTAAAAGATAACCACTTGCACCATATTTTAAAGCATCATAAATATATTCGTCATCATCAAATGTTGTTAATATGATGACTTTTATATTTGGATATTCTTTCTTCACAATTCGCGTACAATCCACACCACTCATATTTGGCATACGCACATCCATCAAGATAATATCTACACTTTCTGTTTTTAATGAATCTAATACTTCTTGCCCACTACCAACCACTTTTACAACTTCAAAACTTGGATCCGAATCTAAAATAATCTTTAAGCTTTCTCGAATGAGCTGCTGATCATCCGCAATCATAATTTTAACCATTATTCTCTCCTCTTCTCATTGGTATTTCTACAATTAACTCAAATCCATTATCGCCATAATAACGAATTCGTCCCTGTAATAAATTAATACGTTCCGTCAAATGATGAATACCAAAGCCCGGATTTACATCCTTACATCCTTGACCATTATCTTCAATAATTATAATCAAATTATTATCGGCTTGCGCAATCGAAACATAAATTTTTGTCGCATGACCATGCCTTACAGAATTGGTCATCCCTTCTTGCACTACACGATACACAATTTCTTCTTCATCTGCATTTAAATTCACCAAAGGCAAATGACACAAATAAAGAATCGTTACATCCGTCAATTTTTGAAAATCCATGATCATCATATCTAAAGCTTCTTTTAATGAATAGCGTTCTAACGCATCTGGCTTCAATTTATCCACTGAACATCTGACATCTGTTAAGCCTCGTTTTGCGCTCTCTTGCAAAATACCCAATTGTGCTTTTGTGACATTGACATCCTTATCAATCATCACCTGACAAGCCTCAAGACCAACACTTAATCCCGTTAAAGTATGCCCTAATGTATCATGAATTTCACGGGCAAGACGGTTTCTTTCTTTGGTTTCACCCATTTTTTCACGCAAATTCGCATAACCCTTTAGTTGAATATTCAAGCGTTTCAATTCAGCATTTAATGAAGCGAACTTTTGTGTTTCATTCATCTGCCTTTGTAGATACAAGAATATATAGGCAATAAATAATACAATATTTAAATTGGTTAAAGTAACCTCAATACCCATCAATAAGCCTTGTGTTCTTGAATTATATACAGACAAATACTCCTGGAATGAAATCATAGGAATATAATTGGATAAATATCCATAATTTGAAAACATATATGCCAAAAAGACAAGTATGATGCAAATTGAACGATCAAAAGGTTTATCTACATACATCAAACAATCGGCAATGACGATAAATAAGATACATGTTGCACTAAAGGAGATATTCTTCATCAAAATCAAACTGAATCCTAACTCAATAAAGATAGGAATCATTTGGTGATGATAAAAAAATTTGAGTTTTGGACGAATGGACACAAAACAAAATAACGCAATAAACATAAATATAGAGATATAAAAAGAACGCATTGGAACGTTGGAAAGCGTAGATATATTTTTTATAAAATCGGATGCATAGCCACTTTTGGTCACATGTACCAACGTATAATACATCACAATTGCGGTGTACCACACAGTAAAAAAACTAAAAACCCACATACAGACATAGACAAGCCATACATTATATTTTTTAATATCTTGTATCATTGCCAGCCCTCCGTAGAATAATCTTGAACATTCTCTTTTGTGATGATTTGCACAGGACTCATTTCATTTTTATTCTTAATTGTTTCTTGCGAAAACAACTTATAAATTACCTCCCCAGCCTTTTTTCCAAACGTCTTTGGCGATTGTGCCACAGTCGCAGCCATTTTACCTTCTGCAACCATTTCTTTTGCCTCCGGCGTTCCATCAATGCCATAAACATATTTATCTTTCAACATATTATTTGATGAAAGTGCAGCCATTGCCCCCATTGCGCTTGGATCATTCAAACACATTACAACATCAAATTCGATTCCTTCCTCAATAAAAGATTCCATTTTGGGCATGGCCACCTCTAATTGTCCATCACACTCCATACGCTTGACCACTTTATAGTTCTCATTGGATTGAATGGTATCCTCAAATCCTTTAATACGTAAGTAGCCTGACCGAGTCGTGGAATGTTGTAAAAGAACAATATTAGCATGATCAAGCTTGCGCATCATATCCTTTGCACATTGAACACCCGCATCATAGTTATCACTGACAATACTATAAGTAACGTTCTTATTATGTTTTACTTCCGTATCCACTACAATCACAGGAATATGATTTCTGTATGCTTCTTTTAATGAATCTTCTAACCCATCATAATCAACAGGCGCAATTACTATGGCATCGACTTGTTGTTCAATCAAATAGTGAATTTGTTCCTTTTGTTTTTTTAAACTCATAGCTGAATCCAAAGCGATGAGCTGATCTCCATGTTCTTTTAAGATTCTAGAAATTTCCTCATTGATTACGGAATAAAACGTATTGTTGTAGGTCATATAAGTAGCTCCTATCTTACGTGGCTCCGTCGAATTATATATCATATTTGATTGCGTAGTCGTATTAATCAAGTAATTACTGCCAATCGCAAAGGCTAGACAAATCGTTAAACAGAAGATAATATACGCAAATGATTTTGGCTTCTCCATTCAAATCTCCTTCCTTACAGAAAATGTCGCATTACTGCGACACTCTTTTATAACACTTTTTGTAGAACATATACAAGGATTGCGATAACAATAGGTACAATAAAAATCATTGAATATCCACGTACAAATTTTGTTTCTAAAGCTTTAAATCCTAAATCATCATAATAGAATCTTTCATCATTTGTTTTACCAACAACACCTTCTTCTATTAGATTCGAAATTGTATAACTAATTGTTGAAGTAGCATAAGGCAAATTTTTAAACGCACTCACATCTACCGCACTTTTTTCATCTACTGCCCCTCTTTTTTTCAAAGTATCCATTACCATTGAAGCAGCTGTTGCCTTTGCTCCTTTTTTTCTTTTTCTAGACATTTTCTTTCCTACTTTCTATATCTATAGCTTGAGCTACACTCTTTACACACATGCCATATACCTTCAAACTCTCAGGTGCATGATCCATGACATATGTATTCTTTAAGTTTTTTAATATGCATAAGTCATTTTCTCCATCTCCAATAAAAATCGCATCTTCGACAGGTAAATGACAAAAGGCTTCCCATTTGTTTGTACCTTTTTTTGTGATCTCAATATAATCTTTTGAAGTAGCCATTACTTCATAATTTTTAAACAAGTCTCTAAATTGATTCAATAACAAATCTAAGTCATTTTCAACATACATACTTAACTTAGCTAAACCTAAATCTCGTGAATTTAAATATCCCAATATATCTATATTTGAAAATCGTCCTAAACTCGGTTGTTTTTTTTCAAAACTATGAAGTCTTTCTTTTCCATAAGATGAAACAGGATAATAGCGACTTCCTACTTCGTCTGTATAAAACAAATCCAAATTATATTTTAGGATCTCTTTACACATTTGTATTCCATCATCTAAATCAATTAAAGAAGAATACACATTCTGATCTTTATAATAGGCGTTTGCCCCATTATCTGTAATCATATATTCACATGACAATTGATATTTAGAAGCAAGTTCCATACAAAAAGCATGATCTCTTCCTGTCACAAATCCAAATGAATGTTTTTGTGTCCATTGATGAATTGAATTCACGTCTTCTTCTGTAATAGTTCCATTTGAATTCATTAAAGTTCCATCTAAATCGGATAAAAACAACATTATTTATGACGCTCTTTCTTTGCTTTTTTAAATGCTTTTTGTTTTTCCTGTAGCTTTTCACCAATTTTCTTAGTAACAACAATTTTATCACGATTGCTCATTAACACTGTGCAATTATGTGTAATGACACCATTTTTAAATTCAAAATTTGCAAGCATGCGATAACGATAATATGTATCTTCAAAAAAGAAGCCGTCTTCTGTAAAATAAACACGACGATGTGTATATGAATCAATAGACAATCCTAAGAATACCAATCCAATACATCCATACGCTAAATAGTAATAATAGGTTTGTCCATTGGAAGCTAATTTTGGTGCCATAAACATTAAAACAAATGCCACAACAGCCATCGCAACCATGACCCATACCCAATATCCACCATCTACCATTGTTTCATAATGTTTATGTGAATTTTTAAAGTTTTCAAATTCTTTTTTGTAGGCAATTCCACCTTTTAAGCTTTGATAAAAAATGAATGCCATATATCCAACTAATACTACACCCACAATAACTTTAAAAAATATATTATTTGAATCCATAAATCATTCTCCTTCTTAACCACAATAAGCATTATAGCATCATTTCATGCTATAATAAAAGCATTGTTGGAGGTAGTTTATGGAAGAAAATATGCACGCGTTAATGGAACGTTTAAATAGTTCGAGTCAATTTCTTCAAAGTAATGATATGCGTGTTACAGAAGTACGACATGGTTTTGCGAAAGTAGAAATGATTATTGATGAACAAATTCTAAATATACATGGCTTTGTCCATGGTGGAGCCCTATTCTCTTTGGCAGATACGGTCGCTGGAGCAGCAAGCTTTGCGACAGGAAGAGATAGCGTCACACTTACAGGTACAATCAATTATATTAAGCCTGGTCGTGGTGGCAAATTGATTGGGATTGCACAAGAAATTTCAAGCGGAAGAACAACCGGAGTTTATGAAGTATTTATCTTTAATGATGAAAATGTACTTCTTTCAAGAGCTACATTCACAATGTTTTTCTTAGATTCAGACAAGATGAAAAAAAAGAAAGAGCAGAAATAATGCTCTTTTCATTTACTTAAACGCTCTTTTAAATCTTTCAAAAGGAGATTCAGCTTGCCCAGATTTTAATTCTTCGTATAACTCTCTTTCTCTTCGAGATACTTTACGTGGAATTTCAACCTGAACTTCTACAAATTCATCCCCTTCTCCTGAACGCGATTTTACACCTTTTCCTTTTAGACGGAATTTAGTGTTTGGTTGTGTTCCTTCAGGAATTTTCAATTCAACATCACCATACACGGTTGGAACTTGAATTGTACAACCAATCGTTGCATCAATTGAACTAATTGGAACTTTAATGAAGATATTATTGTCTTCGCGTTTGAAAGTTGGATGTGGTGCAACCATAATTTCGATATATAAATCTCCATTAGGTCCTCCGTTTGATCCTCTTTCGCCTTTTTGTGGAATACGAATCTGTTGACCAGATTGAATTCCTGCTGGAATCTTAATATCTAGTTTTACACGACGGTGCTCATAGCCTTTACCATGACAATGTGAGCATGCACGCGTAACCTTTTTACCTGTACCATGACAATCCGGACATACACTTTGTTGCTGAATCACACCAAAAGGTGTTCTTTGTTGAGACATAACATATCCAGAACCATGGCATGTAGGACATGTCTGCACATCACTTGGGCTTTCAGCTCCAGATCCATTACAGTGTTTACATGTTTCATCGACATCCAATGAAATCGTTTCTGTTTTGCCAAAAATTGAATCCATGAAATCAATGCGCATCTGCATGTAACGGTCTTGTCCTTGTCGAGGTTGATTGCTTGAACGGCGAGATCCTCCACCGCCAAATCCTCCACCAAAGAACGAACCGAAGATGTCTCCTAAATCTCCAAAGTCTGTGAATCCACCAGAGAATCCACCACCTTGTCCAAAGGCTCCATCCATGCCCGCATGACCAAATTGATCATAGGTAGCACGCTTTTTCTCATCACTTAATACTTCATAAGCTTCATTGATTTCCTTGAACTTATCTTCAGCTCCAGGTTCATGATTTCGATCGGGGTGATATTTCATGGCCAATTTTCGATAGGCCTTTTTAATTTCATCTGGTGTCGCACTTTTACTAACACCAAGCACTTCATAATAGTCACGTTTTTCTGCCATGTGAATCCCTCCATACGATACGAAGAAGTTCTAGCGTGGCTAGAACTTCAAATGTTGCTTATTTATTTTACTTCTCAGTGAATTCACCGTCAACTACATCATCACCTGAATGAGTTTGTGTTGATTGTGAAGCTGCATCACCATTTGGTTGGTTGTACATTGCTTGTCCTGCTTGCATTGCAGCTTTTTCAAGCATGTCTAACTTAGATTTTACTTCTTCCATGTTATTTTCATCTAAAGATTTTTGTAGATCATCACGCAATTTCTTAGTTTCTTCAGCTTGTTTTGGATCAATCTTATCTTTATTGTCTTCTAACATTCCATCGATTTGTGCAATGAAACCTTCAGCTTTGTTACGTAAATCAATTTCCTCTTTACGTTTTTCATCTTCAGCCTTGTTATCTTCAGCTTCACGAACCATACGATCGATTTCTTCATCACTCAATCCACTAGAGTTTTGAATTGTGATGTGTTGTTCTTTACCAGTACCCTTATCTGTAGCACTTACATGTACAATACCGTTGGCATCAATATCAAACTTAACTTCGATTTGAGGAACACCACGACGAGCTGGTGCGATTCCATTTAATTGGAAGTTACCTAATTCTTTGTTGTCGTTAGCCATTGGACGTTCACCTTGTAATACACGGATATCTACAGCAGGTTGGTTATCAGCAGCTGTTGAGAAAATCTGTGATTTACTTGTTGGAATTGTAGTGTTACGAGGAATTAATACTGTCATAACTCCACCCATAGTTTCAATACCTAATGATAATGGTGTAACATCTAGTAATAATACGTCATTTACATCACCAGAGATAACTCCACCTTGGATTGCAGCACCCATAGCTACAGCTTCATCTGGGTTTACTGAGTGGTTAGGATCTTTTCCTAATGCTTTACGTACTGCTTCTTGAACAGCTGGAATACGAGTAGATCCACCAACTAATAATACTTCGTCAATATCAGATTTAGACAATTTAGCATCTCTTAATGCGTTTTCAATTGGAATCAATGTACGTTCTACTAAATGTTTAGTCATATCATCAAATTTTGCACGTGTTAATGTTGTATCAAAGTGCAATGGACCAGCAGGACCGGCTGAGATAAATGGTAAGCTAATTTGTGTCTGCATTACACCACTTAAATCTTTTTTCGCTTTTTCAGCAGCTTCTTTTAGACGTTGCATTGCCATTGGATCTTGTGACAAGTCAATTGCGTTATCTTTCTTGAATGTATCAACCATCCAGTTTACTAATACGTTATCAAAGTCATCTCCACCTAAGTGTGTGTCTCCATTTGTTGACAATACTTCGAATGTTCCATCTGCTAAATCAAGGATACTAACATCAAAAGTACCTCCACCTAAGTCATAGATCAATACTTTTTCTTCTTTATCTGTTTTATCAATACCATAAGCCAATGCTGCAGCTGTTGGTTCGTTGATAATACGTTCTACTTCTAATCCAGCAATTTTACCAGCATCTTTAGTTGCTTGACGTTGTGCATCGTTGAAGTATGCAGGAACTGTGATAACAGCCTTTGTTACTTTTTCTCCTAAGTAGTCTTCTGCATATGATTTCAAGTATTGAAGGATCATTGCACTAATTTCTTGTGGTGTATATGATTTTCCTTCTGCTTCTACTTTTTCATTCGTTCCCATCAAACGCTTAATTGAACTAATTGTATTTTTGTTTGTGACTGCCTGACGTTTTGCCGCATCACCAATAATACGTTCTCCATCTTTGAACGCAACAACACTTGGTGTTGTACGATTTCCTTCTGGGTTAGGAATTACTTTACTATCTTTACCTTCCATAACCGCAACACAGCTATTTGTTGTACCTAAGTCAATACCAATAATTTTACTCATGATAATTACCTCCCTATTCGCTTACTTTTACTAATGCAGGTCGTAAAATACGATCCTTCAACATATATCCTTTTTGTAATACTTCAATAACCATTCCACTTTCAACGCCTTCTTTTTTCTCTTGCATTAAAGCCTGCATTGTATTGTGATCAAATGGTTTATCGGCTGCATCTATTTCCTGTACGCCTTCTTTTTCCAGCACACCTTTCAATTGTTTATGAATCATCTCAAAGCCTTTGACATAATTCTTAATCACTTCATCCTCGGTTTGTACTTTCAAAGCCATTTCCATTGAATCAAGAATTGGCAAGATTTCCGTTGCTGGCTGTTGGAAGCGATATTTTCGAGCTGTATCTGCATCTTTCTGTAGACGTTTTTTCATGTTTTCTGTATCTGCATAAGCACGTGCTACATCATTTTTTGCCTTGTCAAGTTCTGCCTTCAAACCTTCAATGATTTCGTCTGAATCAGGTTCTTTCTTTTCTTCAACTACATCTTCAGCTGTTTCTTCAGCTACTTCTTCAACAACTTCTTCTTTTACTTCTTTATTTTCTTCTTTGCTCATCGTTGGCACCTCCTTTATTTTTGTCTGTCCCAAAGACGTCTTCGATGACATTTGACATATAATCCATCAAGGCTACGACCTTGGAATACTGCATTCGATTTGGACCAACAACCATTAATTGTCCTTCCTCATCGCTGTTATAATGGAATTTTGTTGTTAATACTGAACAATCTCCAATTTGTAACAACTCGTTTCTTTCACCAATTTGGATTGCTACATTTCCCTCTTGATCCGTCCATTGGTGGAATAAATTTCCATTTTCCAATATACGCATCATTTGTTTCAACTTGTTAATGTCACTAAATTCTGGCTGATACAACATATTGCTTCGTCCAGAAACCGCAACTTTTTCAGTCGCAAATCGCATAAAGGCTGAAACGAACGCTTCAAACAAAACTTCATGTCGAACAAGTTTTGCCGCCATCATCGGTTCAATTTCTTTCATTTTATCAACAACATTTTCAATTGGCGTTCCCACTAATTGGTCATTTAATAAATCTGTACAATTTTGAATATCTTGCATAGATACATCTGTACCAAATTGGAACACTTTATTTTCTGTATGTCCTTGATCTGTGACAATGATCGCAACAGCACTTTGATTGTTGATTGGAATCAACTGTACATGTTGTAAAGTCTGATGCCTGCTATCAGGTCCTAGAACAACACTCGTTAAATTTGTCATATGTGACAAAATGTCACAGCTTTTTTGAACAACTTCTTCTAACGAATAATGTCTTTCACTAAAGACTTGCTGTAAAGCATTCTTTGTAGAAACATCCAAATCTGCTTCCATAAGATGTTCAACATAGTACCTGTAGCCTTTTTGACTCGGAATTCGACCACTTGAAGTATGTGTCTTCTCTAACAACCCTAACTTCTCAAGTGTCGCCATCTCATTACGGATGGTTGCAGATGAAACTGGGAAATCTAAAAGTTCCATCAAAGTCTTCGAACCAACTGGTTCTGCACAACGAGTGAACTCTTCAACTATTGTTTTAAAGATTATCTTTTGCCGTTGTGTGATTTCCATTGTGAAGACCTCCTTCTAGCACTCATTTTCCTTGTCTGCTATTAGTATATCACAATTTTTAGCACCGTCAACGATTGAGTGCTAAATTTCAACCAAAAATTAAGGATACGAATATTCGTACCCTCACCATTAAGCTTTCATCAATAGCTTTTTAATTGATTCTTCACTCACTGAGAAGATTGATGCGATATCTTTTACACTGAAACCTTTGTCTAGCATAGTTTGATATACTTCAAATTGATTTAGTTCAATTCCTTGCTTGATACCCATCTGGATTCCTTTGTTTGTCGATTCTTCAAACATTTCATCTAATGCTCTACACACTTTTACATCACCCTTTTCAT
>ENA-OOXC01000487-OOXC01000487.1-human-gut-metagenome-genome-assembly--contig:-NODE-487-length-30315-cov-2.870621_pt1 | contig 30315 bp, 29 predicted proteins | sample MGYA00241578_ERZ501325 | MGnify/ENA primary metagenome ERZ501325 (study PRJEB25962, sample SAMEA2042737) | human gut metagenome | biome: human gut; feature: human-associated habitat; material: faeces...
AGATAACTTAAAGCCTATGCCCTTTAATAAAAATAATAGCCAAATTTCAAACGAGAATATAGAAAATATCAAAGATTATATTAAAGACGTAACAGATGTCACTCAGACAGTTAGAAGTGTAAATGACTTAAATATGTCGATTAAGGATTTTGAACATGCTACTTCTAAAATAGAAAGTGAAAACTATTCACTTAAAGAGCAAATAGAACTTAAAGATAAAGAGATTAATGAATTAAAAGATGAATTATCTGTTAAAGATAAAGCAATTATTAAATTAAGTAGTGCTTTAGAAACAGCAAAAACGGAATTAAGTAAATTCAAGGGATTTTGGAAATCACTTATTAAAAGATTTCAAATGAAAATATTTGATGAGAAATATTATGATATTCCAGAAGATAAACGAAGCTATACTCTTGTGGCAGAAGATTTAGAAAAAAGTGGAATATTTGATAATAACGATTCAGATATAGTTCATAATCCTACAAGAAAAGTATTAACCAATGATGAATTAGCTGAAATACAAGCTAAAAAAGGAAAAAAGAAAAACGATTATAACCTAGACTAAAGGAGGTATTTAATATATGTCAAATCAAGATAAAATATATTTTAGCAAACAAGAATACAATAAATTAATGCAAATAATAAATGATAATCTAAAGTGCAAAGATGATGATATTAGATACAGAGCTACAAGATTAAAGGAAAAATTTGATAATTATGTTTTTTTGTATGAAAAAGAAACTAATGGAGAATTAGAAGAAGGTGTAATATATCTTGCTTATACAAATGAATTAAAATGGCTTGTACAAGAATGTATGTATCTAGTAAGGAAGAAAGCTAAAAAAGATTATTATGAAGAATTAAGATTAAAATCAAAAAAGGAGTGAAATAATTATGAATAATGAATTACCAAAAACAAAGATAGATGAAAAAACTGGAATTGAATATCATTTAGAGGGAGATTATTATATTCCCAATCTTACAATGCCAAAACAAGAAAAGATAACTCTTAATAAATATGGCAGAATGAGATTAAATTACCTAAAAGAGCATAAAAAAGCTGACTATTCAATAATGCTTTTAGATGGTACACTAAACACTCATCTAAAAGAAATTCAAGAACAAGCTACATCAAGAGTTGAACAAATTATTAAACAACTAAAAGATAATAGTGATTTAACCGAAGAAATGAAAAATACAGATATGCTTTATTGGGTTGGAACTATGAATGCTATTAAAAATCAAGCTGAAGAAATAGTTTTTAATGAATTAATATATGTATAGGAGATGGTGCAAATGAAGAATTTAAGAGAAGTAAAAGATGATTTATTAAAAGAGTGGTTAGAATTTCGAGAAGAAACAGCATTTTGTGAGATGACTCCTCAAGATAAGAAATATTGTATCTATTTTGAAGAAATTGCAGAGAGAATACTAAAAAATGTCCCTGAACAGAATAAAAAATATGTTCAAAAACAACTTGATCAACTTGAAAAAAACTTTATGAATTACCTATATTACTGGAATGAAAAATATTATAGAAATGGTTTTGTGGATGTGATTGAGTTGTTAGAAATATAAATTACAGGATGTAGAGAATTAAGTGTGTTCCCTACATCCTATTTTATTTTCAAATATTGGCTTTTTTATTGTAAAAATCGACTAAAATTGATATAATAGGTACGAGATAAATAGTAATTTATCGAGGAGATAGATATGCAAAATATAAAATTAGAAGGAAGTAAAAATATTAGAGATTTAGGGAATATAGAGCTTTTAAATAATAGAATAAAATCAAAAATGCTTTTAAGAGGTGGAAGTTTAGATTTATTATCTGATAATGATATTAGTAATTTAGTAAATGAATATCAATTAAAAACAATAATTGATTTAAGAACAGAAAAAGAAATCGAAGAAAGACCAGATGTAAAAATAGAAAATGTTGATTATTTAAAAATGCCTGTTTTTAATAATTCTATTTTGGGAATAACACAAGAAAAAACAAACATAATTGATCCATTAAAAATCAATATGAAAGAATTATATAGTAAAATGATAGAAGAATGTTTAGAAAATATATCAAAAATAATTCATTATATTGTAAATGCTGATATTGATAAATATTCAATACTTTTTCATTGTACAGAAGGAAAAGATAGAACAGGAGTTATTAGTGCAATTCTGTTATTAATATTAGGAGTAGATAAAGATAAAATAATAGAAGATTATCTATTTACAAATACAATAAATAAAGTAAAAGCTGATATTTATTATAATAAAGCAATACAAATGAATATGAATCAAAACCAAGCAGAAAGTGTAAAAAATATATTTTTGGCAAAAGGAGAGTATATTGAAGAAATTTTTAAGGCTATTGAAAACAAATGGGATGGACAAGATAATTTTATAAAAATACATTTAAAATTAGAACATGAACAAGTACAAAGTTTTAGAGATAAAATTATTAAATAATATTATTTTATAAAAAATGGAGAATTAATATGGCAAAAAAATTGAATTTTGATAATACAATAAAAAAAGTTGAAAATATATCAAATAAAGTGGATATAATTATGAAAAATAGATTAATTATAGCGATTTTTCTTATAGTAGATGGTATAACATTTATTCTTAATCCAAGTGCTTCACTAATTGGAATGACCAGAAATATAATAATATTTGTACTTTTAGCATCCTTTTCATCACTGATTACAAATATTTCATCAAAAACAAAAGACATAAAATCAATTATAATATCACTAATTACTATAATATTAGGGATAATTATATTTATATTTCCAGATGTAATATCTGCATATATACAGGTTTTATTTGCTTTATTTGTTATATATGATGGAGTTATAAACATATTAAATACTTTAAGATTAAATAAATTGTCAGGATATACTCAAGTTGCTGTAGAAAAATTTGAGAATATTATAAATCATAAAAATGTTAATAAAGATTTTGATGAAGGAACGGAAGAACAAAAAGGAAGATTTATAAATCAAATTAAAGATATCGTAAGTAAAACTAGTAAATTCGGCATTTTATATATAATTACAAATATTGCTTCTGTTATTCTTGGTGTTCTACTTCTTATGTTCTCAAACATTTCTATAATAATATGGGGTGTAATATTTATATATACAGGAATTACTGATTTGATGGTTGCAATGAGAACAATGAACATATCAAAGAAAATAAAAGAGAAAAAGTTTAACGAGATAATATATAATGAGGAAAAAGAGTATGAACAATAATAAACTAAAACAAATTTGGAATAAAATTTTACCATATACTTTTTTAAGTAATTTTGGAATGGGGATGCTTAAACTAATTGGAGCAGGGCTTACTATGTCATTTGGACTTTTTGTGTCATCTTTTTATAATTTTTTCATAAGTATAACTAAAAAAAGGATATTTATAAAGAAAGAAATTCCAGAATATAAAAAATATTATCAAATAGGATTATTAATAATAATAGCAGGGATATTATATATAAATTACTCGATTTTAGTCATAAAATTACATTTAGCAGTTAGTTACCATATGTATGCTGCAATTTTAATTGCTACAATCACTTTTACAGATATAGTGCTGTCAATAATAGGAATAGTTAGAGCTAAAAAGAAAAAAGATATTCAATCAGAAATGTTAAAGTATATAAATTTATCTACTGCGTTAATATCTCTTTCATTAACTCAAAGTGCAATATTATCATTTAAAAATCAAAATGCAGATAATTCCTTTGTAAATGGAACTTTTGGCATAATAGTTGCAATTTTAACAATATTGATAGGAATTTATATGATGTTAAATGCAAAAAGAAAAATTATTTAAAATCTATTAAAAAGTTTACTTTCAGTTTACTTTGAGGGATTAATATACAGCATGTAAAAAAGAAAACAAGTAAATGGGAGGTAAATTAAAATGAATTGGTTATCTGATAAAATTATAAAATTCAGAAAAACTATTGTAGGATTTTTTCTTGTATTAACTGTAGCAATGCTTGTATGCTTTACTCAAGTAAAAATTAATTATAATATGCAAGATTATTTGCCAGAAGATGCAAATTCTACAAAAGCAATTGCTGTTATGTCGGAAAACTTTGATGAGAGTATAGCTAATGCAAATGTGTTAGTACAAAATGTAACAGTACAAGAAGCGATTGAATTTAAACAAAAGATTTTAGATATTGAAGGTGTTGAAGATGTTAATTGGCTAGATAAATCTATTGACATAGAGAAACTAAATCAACTTACTAAAGAAGACGGCACTCTTGCAACTGAAATGCTAGATGAAACAACAAGAGGTACAGTAGAAGGGTACTATAAAGATAAAAATGCGCTATTCCAAGTTACAATAGAAAATGGAAAAGAAAAAGATATAGTAAATGCAATATATGAACTAATTGGAGAAGAAGGCGCTATGAATGGTACAGCAGTTGAACAAGCATCATCTCAAAATCTTGCGATTGAGCAAACAGTAAAGGCTATTTCGCTAATTGCTCCAATAATTATAGTAATACTTATTCTTGCAACAAAAAGTTGGATAGAACCATTTTTATATTTAACAGCAATAGGTGTAGCGGTAATAATCAATTTAGGAATGTGTTTAATGCAAGGGCAAATTTCATATGTTACTTTAGCAGTTGCACCATTGCTACAACTTGCAGTTTCTCTTGATTATGCTGTATTTTTATCACATAGTTTTGATAAATACAGAAAAGAAAAAATGGAAGTAAAAGATGCAATGAAACTTGCAATGAAAGATTCATTAAAATCCATATCAGCAAGTTGCTTAACAACATTATTTGGATTTGCAGCATTATTATTTATGAACTTTAAAATCGGACCAGATATGGGTATAGCATTAGTAAGAGGTGTGGCATTAAGCTTTATTTCAGTTATAACTCTTTTACCGGCTATAATATTATGCACATATAAATTAAATGACAAATGTAAGCATAGAGATTTCCTACCAAGCTTTAATAAACTAGGAAATTTATTAGTAAAAATTAGAATACCAGCTTTAATATTAATGATTGCATTGATTATAGGTGCATTTAATATGCAAGGAAACAATACATATTTCTATGGAGCTGGAGAGCCAAATCCTGAAAGCAGATTAGCGAAAGATACAGCTCAAATAGAGGAAACTTTTGGTAGAACAAATATGATTGCAATATTAGTACCAATTGGAAATGAAGAAGCTGAAAAGAACTTAAGCGAAGATTTACAAAATTTAGAATTTACAGAAAAAGTTATGAGTTATGCAACTATGATAGGATTTGATGTGCCAAAAGAGTATGTACCTGAAAGTGCGATTAAGAATTTTTATTCAGATAAATATACAAGAATAATAGTATCTACAACTTTGGAAGATGAAGGAGAAAATGCATTTAAATCAGTAGAAGAAGTAAAAGATATTGTTGGAAAATATTATAATATAGATGATACATATATGTGTGGCAATACAATAAATATGTATGATATGAAAACAACAATAGAAGCAGACAACCAAAGAGTAGAAATAATTACAATGATAGCAATTTTCTTAGTACTATTAATAGAGTTTAAATCACTAATTGTACCTGTATTATTGATATTTGCTGTAAAAGGTTCAATATGGATTACAATGGCTATGTCAAGCATATCAGGAGATGCAATATGCTATATAGGATATTTAGTTGTAAGCACGGTTATGATGGGTGCAACAATAGACTACGCAATATTAATAACCGATAATTACATAAAAAATAGAGAAAAATTACTTCCAAAAGATGCAATGAAAGAAACTCTTGGAAGTGGAATAAAATCAATATTAGTTTCAGCAATAACACTTGCAGTTGCAGGATTTGCACTAGGACTTTCAACAAGTGAAGGAATAGTAAAAATGCTTGGATTGATGCTTGGAAAAGGAACAGTAGTGGCATTTATAATTTCAATCACATTATTACCAGCAATATTAGTAATACTAGATAAGCTAATACCAAAATTATCATTAGGAATGAAATTTATTAAAAAAGACGAATATACAAGAATAGAAAAAGAAAATCTAAATAAAGAAAAACTGTCAAAGAAAACAGATGTAAGTGAAAGAAAAATAATTTGCATAAATAGAGAATATGGAAGTGGAGGACATGAAGCTGGAGAAGAAATTGCAAATGCACTAGGAATTGCGTTTTATGATGATGAAATATTGGATAAAGCTATTGAAAAATCAGGCTTAAGCAAGAAAATATTTGAAAAAGCTGATGAAAAACATAGGAGAGGAATTCTTTATTCAGCAGTTTATGAAGGAAACAATATTGGAGAATACGGAGAATCTATAAATGATACATTATATAATTTACAGAAAGATGTTATACTTGAACTTGCAAAAGAGCAAGATTGTGTAATCGTTGGTAGATGTGCAGGAGATATTTTAAGAGATAATACTGATTATGCTGTAGTAAAAATATTTATTACTGCTCCAATAGAAGATAGAGTAAAAAGAAAGATGGAATTAACAAAAAAATCAGAAAAAGATGTATTGAAAGATATTAGAAAAAATGATAAGCAAAGAAAAATATACTATGAATATCATACTGGAAAAGAGTGGAATAACCCAGCAAACTATGATGTTACTTTAAATTCTAAAGTTATGGGAATTGATAGAATAGTAGATGTATTTGTAAGCTCATTTGGAAAAATTGACAATAAGCAAAGACATTAATTGTAAAAACCCTTATCTAGGGCTTTTACATGTTTACTTTTATTAAATTTTATTGTAATATATGTGTAAGGAGAAAAAAGCAATGGTTACTATTTTAATTGTTGAAGATGATGATAATACAAGATTATTAACAAAATCCAATTTAGAAAAAGAATATAATATATTAACTGCTAAAGATGGAGAAGAAGCTTTAAATATAATGGAAAATAAAGAAGTTGATTTAATTATAGTGGATGTTATGATGCCAAAAATGGATGGATATACCCTTTCAAAAAAGATAAGAGAATATAACAGTAATATGCCAATTTTAATGGTAACGGCTAAACAATCAATTGATGATAAATTGCAAGGTTTTTCTTCTGGTGTAGATGATTACATGACAAAGCCAATAGATTATAAAGAATTAAAAGCAAGAATTATAGTATTATTAAGAAGATCCAATATAAATAATAGTAAAAAAATAGTTATTGGAAATGTTATAATTGACGAAAAAACTTATACTGTTAATAAGAATGATATAAGTATTGAGCTACCTAAAAAGGAATTTGAATTACTATATAAGTTATTATCATATCCAAATCAAATATTTACTAAAAACCAAATATTAGACAGTATATGGGGATATGATTCATTTAGCACAGAAGATACCATAAAAACACACATAAGTAGAATAAGAAATAGATTGAAAAATTTTGATGAATTTGAAATTGTTACAATAAAAGGACTTGGATATAAGGGAGAAATAAAAAATGCCAATAAATAATACAAAGAAAAAGTTAATAAAATATGTAACGATAGTAGTTTTAATTATTACTATAGCTTCAACGTGTTCATATGCTCTAGTTGATTTTTTTGGAAATTATGTTGTGAGAGGCAATTATTCCTATAGTCCAATTGATGCAATAGGAATAGTAATACCAACAATAATTATAATAGGTTTAGTATTTTTTTTTGCAATGAGAGAAGCATTAAAAATAGTATTGAAGTTAGTGGATGGATTGGAAAAAGTAGGCAACGGAGATTATAATGCAAAAATTAAAATGGAAAATAATAATGATCCAATGGAAGATGTATATAAATCATTCAATAAGATGTGTGACGAATTGAATAGTGTTCAAATACTAAAGCAAGATTTTTTAAATAATTTTTCACATGAATTTAAAACACCAATAACATCTATAAATGGTTTTGCAAATTTATTACTTAATGAAGATATTGAAGAAGAAAAGAAAAAAGAATACTTGCAAATTATTGCAGATGAGTCAGCAAGGCTTGCAAAATTATCAAACAACACTTTGTTACTATCAAAACTTGATAGTCAAATAAGCATTATAGACAAAAAAGAATATAAATTAGATGAACAAATAAAAAAGTGTATAATTGTGTTGTACAAATATATAGAAGAAAAAAATATAGATTTAGAAATAAATTTAGAAGAAATCAACTATAATGGAAATTATGAAATAATGCAACATTTATGGTTAAATCTTATTAACAATAGTATAAAATACACTTCTAATGATGGAAAAATAAAAATTGATTTAAAAGAATGTAAAAATAAGATAATTTTCTCAATAGAAGATAATGGAATAGGAATGAATGAAGAAACCAAAAGAAGAATATTTGAAAAATATTATCAGGGTGATACATCACATCATACAAAAGGCTTAGGAATTGGTCTTTCTATTGTAAATAGAATAGTGGAGTTATGTGAGGGAGAAATTTATGTTGAAAGTGAATTAGGAAAAGGAAGTAAATTCATAGTCAAACTTCCAAAAAAATAAAAAGTTTACAATTAATTTATTTTAAGGTTGTATAAAAAAATAAATTATTTTAAAGGAGGAAAATAAAAATGGATTACAGAAAGTTTAATAATACAATTGTTGCTAGAATTGATAAAGGAGAGGAAATACTTGAAAAAATTAAGGAAATAGCTTTAAAAGAAAATATAAAACTTGCAAGTGTAAGAGCACTTGGTGCTACAAATGATTTTACTGTAGGAGTATTCAAAGTAGATGAAAAGAAATATTATTCAAACGAATTTAAGGGAAACTTTGAAATTGTTTCTTTAACAGGAACTATCAACACAATGAATAATGAATTTTATACACATATTCACATGAGTGCAGGGAATGAAAAAGGCGAAGTTTTTGGTGGACATTTAAATAGAGCAATAGTTAGTGCTACTTGTGAAATGGTTATTAATATTATAGACGGAAAAGTTGATAGATATTTTAATGAAGAAATAGGATTAAATTTATTTGAATTTTAATAAAATTACACATACAACTTACAATTTCTAGGACTGATAATATGTTGATATTATCAGTCTTTTGTTATATAATAAGAGCAATTAATTACGTTTTTGTAGTATTAAAGGTGATGTTATATATGTCAGATAGATTAATTGATAATAAAGAATTAATGAAAGAATGGAATCAAGAAAAAAACATTTTATATAATCCAGCTGATTTGACTTCAGGTAGTAGTAAGAAAGTCTGGTGGAAGTGTAAAAATGGTCATGAATGGGAAGCTGTAATTCATACTAGGGTTAAAGGTGTCGGATGTCCTTATTGCATGGGTAAAAAAGCAATTCAAGGAGTAAATGATTTTGCAACTTTGTATCCAGAAATGTTAAAAGAATGGGATTATGAAGAAAACGATAAATTAGGTATTAAACCAAACGAATTATTAGTAGGTTCAATAAAAAAAGTATATTGGATATGTAGCAAAGGTCATAAATATGATAGAAGTATTTATGATAGATTACATGGTCGTGGAAATTGCCCATATTGTGGAAATAGAAAAGTTTTGCAGGGCTATAATGATTTAGCAACTACCAACCCTGAATTACTAAAAGATTGGGACTATGAAGAAAATGACAAATTAGGCATTAAACCAAATGAAATTACTAATGGTGGCAAAGAAAAAGTATGGTGGAAATGTGAAAAAGGTCATAAATGGAATTCTATTATTAGAAGTAGAATCACAGGAAGTGGTTGCCCATACTGTTCAAATAATCTTGTAAAAAAAGGCTATAATGATATAGCAACTACTAATCCCGAATTATTAGAAGAATGGGATTATGAAAAAAATGATAAATTAGGTATTTTTCCATCCAATCTAAGTCATGGATCTACAAAATTAGTGTGGTGGAAATGTAAAAAAGGTCATGAATATCAAATATCAGTAGCACAAAAAACAAATAGAAATGTTAATTGCCCTATTTGTGCTAATCAGCAATTATTAAAAGGCTATAATGATTTTGCAACCAAACACCCAGAATTATTAAAAGAATGGAACTATGAAAAAAATGATAAGCTTGGTATAAAACCAGATGAAATTATTTTAGGTGGTAAAGTCAAATTTTGGTGGAAATGTGAAAAAGGTCATGAATGGCAATCTAGTATACCAGCAAGAATAAGAAATGATAAGCTTTATAATCGTTGCCCTATTTGCTCTAGTTATTTAAGAACATCCATACCTGAAAAGATTATTTTTTACTATGTTCATAAAAAATTTTCTAAAACTATAGCAAATTATAAACCTGAATGGTTAAAACCAAAAGAAATAGATATTTTTATACCAGAGCTAAATGTTGGTATAGAGTATGATGGATACTATTATCATAAAGACATAAAGCATGATATAGAAAAAGATGATTTATGCTCAAAAAACAATGTGAGAATAATTAGAATTAGAGAAAAGAAATCAAAACCTATTAACTCAAGTGCTATCATATACAATATAAAAATAGATAATAACACAGATTATACATATGTAGAAGATGCTTTATCTTTCCTAAATAGTTATCTCAACATAGATTTAGACTTTGATATTAGGCGTGATTTAGATGATATTATTAAAATGATTAACTTTATGGAAAAAGAGAACTGTATATCCAAAACAAATCCAGAGGTTTTACAAGAATGGAATTACGAAAAAAATGATAAACTAGGAATTACTCCAGATAATATAAGTAGTGGAAGTGCATTAAAAATATGGTGGAAATGTGAAAAAGGTCATAACTATCAAGCTATTGTTTCAAACAAAGTAAATCAACAAACCAAATGTCCATATTGTGCCAATAAGAAGATTATCATAGGATTTAATGATTTGGCAACAACTAATCCTGAATTATTAGAAGAATGGGACTATGAAAAAAATGATAAGTTAGGAATCAAACCAGAAAATGTTGTTCTCAATTCAACTAAAATGATTCATTGGAAATGTAAGAATGGTCATGAATGGACAACAACATTAAACAATAGAGCTAGAGGTTCTAATTGTCCGTACTGCTCTGGAAGATATGCTATAAGTGGAGAGAATGATATTGCTACATTATTTCCAGAATTATTAAAAGAATGGGATTACGAAAAAAACGACCAATTAGGAATTAAACCACAGAATGTAAAGAAAAATACAGATAAAAAAGTCTGGTGGAAATGCGAAAAAGGTCATGAATATAAATCTTCAATTGTTAATAGAACAAAATCAAAAGGAACTTGTTGCCCATATTGTTCTGGAAATAAAGTTCTTAAAGGATTTAATGATATAGCATCAACAAATCCAGAATTATTGAAAGAATGGGATTATAGTAAGAATACAATTAAACCTGATGAAGTAACTAAAGGAACTCATAAAAAAATCTGGTGGATTTGTAGTAACAATCATAGCTATGAAGCTACTATTCCAGCTCGAAGACGTGGTACAGGGTGTCCGTATTGTTCTGGAAACAAGATATTAGTTGGTTTTAATGATTTAGCAACGACGAATCCTGAATTATTGGAAAAATGGAATTATGAAAAGAATAATAAATTAGGAATTACGCCTAAATCAATTAGTAAAAGTTATAGTAAAAAAGTTTGGTGGAAATGCAAAAATGGTCATGAATATCAAAGACATGTTTATAACGAAAGAAAAGGCAGTGGCAGATGTCCTATTTGCAAAAAATTAAAACTATAATTCAGTTATAGAGTGGTTTATAAAATATCACTCTATATTTTCTTCTTAAATACTTGATTTTTATAAAATAATTTGGTAATATATTTATAACTTGAATGACTATTTAGTCATTCGTCAAGAGAGCTAACGAGTTGTAAATGTCTACGTCGTCGGCACCAAAGGATAATATCGTCGCACCAGACGAAAAAACGATTAAATCGACTGTAAAAGGTCGATTTTTTTCGTGCCTAAGTATTGAAATTTTCGGAAAGGTGTGATATTATGTTAAACATAATCAAGAAACAAATCAATATTAGTAAAGAACTAAATTCTAAAATTGAGTGGGCGTGCCAATTAAAACTAAAAGGAAAGGAAAAACCTAAAATTTATCAAGGCTCATTAAGAGTTATTGAACATAGCAATTTAGCATATGTAGAGCCCCATAGATTAGTGATTAAAAATAATCTTTATTTATTCTTTAATGAACACGATTATTTTTATGTGAATGATTTGAGAAACAAATATCCGTTATCTCAATTAAAAGATTACATAGCAAGGCATTGATAATTTTAGAGTTTTTAAAAAATTATACTATATTGGTTTATTTGTGATATTAAAAATAAGTTAATATAAATAAATTATAAAATTCTAAAAGTGTCAGTAGTAAGTCGCTAATTGCAAATTGCTATGTGACACTTTTTTGAGTGCTTTTCTATCATCAATTTTGGAAGGAGGATATTTAATAATGAATGATGAAAAGAAAGTAGCAGGAATTTATATTAGAGTGAGTACAGAAGATCAAGTCAGGGAACGGATTTAGTTTAGGAGAACAAAAGGAAAAACTACTACAGCTTTGTGAATTTAAAGAATACGAAGTATTTAAAGTGTATGAAGATGCTGGAATAAGTGCAAAAGATATGGAACATAGACCAGCATTTCAAGAGATGTTAGCAGATATGAAGAAAGGCAAAATCAACTATATTGTCGCATACAAGCTGGACAGAGTTACACGTTCAGTTCGTGATTGTGTGCAATTGATGAAAGCTATAACAAGACAAAGTTCTTAAATCTTCTTAACTCTAAGCATTTACTTTTAGTATCAGCACAAGTAATGGAACTAACTGAAAAAGAACAAAACATTTTTGTATTTGAGATATTATATAGCATTTATAGTATTCTAAAGAACAAAAATTTGTAGAAATTTAATTTGTTTGCTTGTTTTTGAGTGAAATATGTAGTATAGTAGATAACGTAGGAAAAAGAAAATTAGTAGATGTGTGTGTTGCCTCTGAACCTCGATCTTTATCGAGAGCAAGGAGGTGAGGCTATATGTTAGAAATATTTGTATTCCTAGTAATAGGATTAATAGTATCAATAACAGTAAATTTAGCCTTGCTATGTATTTTATACATACAATGGGTTAATAGTCAGATAAAATAAAAAACACGACACATTTGCTTCTGCAGAGCGATGTGTCGTTATTCAAATAATATTGGGTAACCGCATTTCTGCGATTTCTTTTTCCTATATTTATTATACACAGATAATGCACAATTGTCAATTTTATTTTGAAAAACTTGCGAAATTAACATAAAAATGCTATAATTATGCTAATAATAGTTATATTTTACATGTGTTTCGTGCAAAAACTATTAAATAATGAATAACATTTTGAAAGGAGCATGTGTTATGCGGAAAAGAATCATTTTAGCAGTAGTATTAATCGTAGCCGTTATTGCTACCATTGGAGGTATTCATTTTTTAAATAATAATGAAACTGAAGATGTTTTGAAACCAGGAGATCTGATTATTAACTTGCCAGAAAAAGAAGAACTGGTAGTGTTCGACAAAGAAAAAACTGACAGTCATGAGGTCATTAAATTTCTTTTTAAAGATTTGGAGGGAGGCTGTGTGTACTCGTTAGATCAGAAGATTTTTTTGATGACAGAAAATTCAGATGAGGAAAAAGTTATTTGCTATTCGGACTGCGCAACTGAAGAAAGTTGCAAGCCTATAGCAATAACAACAACGGGTAATTATATGATCCTCGAAACTGAGCAAGGAGAAAAAATCGCAGTGCAAATGGAAAAAAGTCAGATGGAACGATTAATCGAGCCAAGAGAACCGATAGCATTTGATGATTTACCAGAAAAAGAAAAAAATTCATTATTTGAATTGATTGAAGAATAATTCAATCTATGATAGACCTGCTTTTATAGAGTAGGTCTATCATAAATTTAAATTATATTAAAAAATATTTAGAAATTTTAGTTTATAAGTACACATTTTATAAAATATATGTTAAAATGTATATACAGTCGATAATCGGAAACGGTGCAATCGTGGGAGTATATTTTTTCGCAAATAACCACCGCTAACGCACCAATAACGTATCTGTTCGAACTAATAAAACAGATAGATACAAAAGTCAATCAGAAAATAAATCTGGTTGATTTTTTGTTGCCTTTTATTCAAAATGAAGGGAGAATTTTTAATTATGAATAAAGAAAAATTTAAGGAATATAAGTAAAAGACATGGCACACTGCCCAAATTTTCAAGAAATGTTAGCAGATACGAGAAAGGTAAAATTAATTATATTGGTAGCTTATTTAACAAATAAAATTTGATAGACCTTTTAAAAAAATTTGTGTGCATTTATAGTAAAGTTTTAATTCTAAAAAATAATTTGCAATTTTATGTAAAATAATGTATAATGGGGCTATAGGTATTTCCTAATAGTAGCAAATTAACGATATAAGTAATTATTATTACTTATACATTATCAAACAAAAACAGGAGGAAAAGCTATGGTACAAAAAGTTCGTTACAATGGTGGAACACAGCGGATGTATGAATGTTCAGATCCTACTGATTTAATTGTAGGAAAAGAATATGAAGTTATCCAAAAAAAAGAGAGTGACTGGCATACAGAATATATTCTTAGAGGAGTTAAGGGAGAATTTAATTCAGTATGGTTTGACGAAGTTTCAGAAAACATCTATATGGCTGTTTCTCGCAGAAAACCTGAGCTAGGAAAAATATACGCTTGCTCTAAATTGGAGTTTATCGGCGGAAAGCTTAAACTGAAAGGCTGGACTACAAGCATTGTAAAGAATGTGGAACATCTAGGAAATGATATCTTTAAGGTAAAAACAGAGAATAATATTTACATCGTTAAGGTGGTTGATTAACCACTCAAAAGACTCTTACTTAATGTAAGGGTCTTTTGAGTTCTATATTACTTGGTAGGATGAAAAAAATAAAAAGTTTTTACATTACATTTATATTACAATTTTTCAAATTTATTGACTAAAAAAATATGCAATGATATAATAAAACGGAAAAAGTAAAAAAATATCAAAAAAGGAAAAATATATAAAAAAAACGAAAGAATTGGAGGAAACAATAAAGATGAAAATGCTAAAAAAGATGTTAGCAAGTATAATAATCTTAACAATGATAACATACATATTATCATCAATATTAATTCAAAATAAATCACTAGCAGTAACACAAAGTACAAGTACAGATATTAATTCAATAGATAGTTCAAAATATCCAGGAGTAAAAGAAAAAATACAAGCTTTACAAAAAAAATACCCAAATTGGAAATTTAAAATACTTTATACAGGGTTAGATTTTAATGAAGTAATAGCAAATGAATATACAGGACACGGAAAATCTCCTAAAAACCTAATATACAAATCAGCAAATTATCAAGGAGCATGGATTTGTTCAATTTGCAAAGAAAGAATATATGACAATGGAAATTGGAGATGTGCATCAGAAGAAGCAATAAAATATATGATGGATCCTAGAAATTCAATAAACGAATCTGATATATTCCAATTTGAAGAATTAACAAAAACAGAAACAGATATAAACACAATAAAAAACATGACAACAGGAACATTCTTAGCCGGTTATGAACAAGCAATAATAGATACTTCGAACAGTAACAATGTAAATGCTTGCTATATAGTTGCAAGACTAATACAAGAACAAGGAAAAACAGGAACAGTTTTAACATCAGGAAAAGGTTATAATGGTCAGTATGTTGGCTATTACAATGCATTTAACAGAGGGGCTTCTGGAAACTCAACAGAAGCAATATTATTAAATGGATTAGCAACAGCACAAAAATATGGATGGACAAGCTTAGAAAAATCAATAAGTGGTGGAATTGATTTTATAGCAAATCAATACATACATAAAGGACAAAATAACCTTTATTTACAAAAATTTGATGTAGAAGCAACAAATGGACTATATTCAAATCAATATATGCAAAACCTAATGGCAGCAGAAAATGAAGGATTAACATTAAAAAATACATATAAAAATACAAATTCAATGTCATCAGCACATACATTCATAATACCAGTATATGAGAATATGCCAAAAGCAGATTGTGCAAGACCATCTACAAATGGAACAAGTAATGTAACAACAGATTTAGTAAGAGTAAATGTTAATAGTACAATAAGATTAAGAAATGCTGTGAATGGCAATAATATAGTTGGATGGCTATATAAAGATGAAATTGTAACTAGATTGGAAAAAGCAACAACTAAAGTTAATGGAACTTATTGGGATAAAATAAAGAAAGCAGATGGAACAACAGGATATGTAGCTAGAGAAACTTATGAGAACGAAAGTGAGTATAAATTGTATTTAGTTCCTATAAGTGAAGATAGCGGAAATAATAGTAATAACAGTAACAACAATAATAGCAATGAAAATAACCAGATTTTAAAAGGTGATGTAAATAAAGATGGAAAAATTGATTCAATGGATATGTATAATGTTATACAATATATTTTAGGCAATATAACTTTAGATGAAAGTCAAAAGAAAACAATTGATTTAAATAGTGATGGAAAAATTGATTCAATGGACATGTATTTATTGATTCAAATAATATTAAAAGAGTAGGTGAAAAAAGTGAAAAAAATAAGAATTTTTATAAGTGCAATATTTTTTGTAGTATTATTATTGATATGCAATAATGTTAAAGCAACTAATATAACAGTATCTCCAAGCGAACCAAAGGTTGGAGATGAAGTAACAATAACGATAAGTGTGCCAAATGTTCATACCTCTTCAGTTACAGCAAATATTAGTGGAGTGGTATCAGGAAAAATTAAGGTTGTAGGAGGCGATTTAGCTGGTAATGCTAGTAATTATTCTAATTCAGCTAAATTTAAATGTGATAGAGAAGGAAAAATAAATATAGAAATAACTTCAGATTCTTCAGCTGTATTGAATGGACAATATGTAAATGTTGCGGCCCAAAAAAGTATAAATGTTTCTAAAGCAAGTACAAATAATTCAAACCAAAGCAATAATTCAAATTCAGGCTCTAATTCCAATGCTAGTTCGACAACACAACAACAAACAAAATCTAATGTTGCAACATTAGCAAACCTAGGAATAAAAGGACAATATGATTTTACTGGATTTAGAGCATCAAAAACTTCATATTCAGTAACAGTACCAAATGAAGCAGAATCAGTAGAAATATATGCAAGCAAAGGTCAAAGTGGACAAAAAATAACAGGAACAGGTGTAAAACAATTAAAAGAAGGAACAAATACAGTAAACGTAGTAGTAACAGCAGAAGATGGAACAACTACAAAAACATATACAATTAACATTGAAAGAAAATCAGCAGAAACAACAGATAATAAGGAAGAAAATACAGAAGAACAACAAGAAGAAACATCCACAGAGGAAGAAGAAACATTTGGATTAAAAGAATTAAAAATAGATGGATTAGAATTAACACCAGAATTTAAAACAGATGTATATGAATATAGTGCTGAACTAAAAGAAGATAAAACAAGTTTGGAATTAACAACAATAGCAACAGAAGAAAATGCAGAAATAGAAGTAACAGGAAATGAAGATTTAAAAGATGGTGAAAATATAATTACTGTAATAGTCAAAGAAAAAGATACAGATAAAACTGCTACATACCAAATAACAGTAAATAAAATCAAAGAAGAAACAAATATAACAGAAGCAACAGTCAACAATATTGATAATAAAACCAAAGAAATGATTATTTTGGGAATTGGAATTCTAGCTTTAATAATAGTTGTTATTATTATAGTAATTGTAAATAAAAAAAGAAATTCAAATAATGGTCAAGAATACTATTATAGTGAATTATATAATAATGATGAATCAGAAGAAAATATTAATGAAGAAAATCAAGATGAACAAGAAGAATATGATGAAGAGATAGAAGAAAAGAAAAAGAAAAAACATTCAAAAGGAAAAAGATTCAAATAGAAAAAATGGAATATTTTAAATGTTCCATTTTTGTTTTAATATAAAAAGAATTTTTTTAAAAAACCAAATTTATGTTTGACATTTTTTTGTTTGTATGATATGATGTTAAAAAATCGAAATGGAGTGATAAAAATGCCAAGAAAAAAACCAGAATTAAGTAATAGAGAAAAATCAATATTAAAATTTATCGAAAAACAAATAATGACAGTTGGTTACCCACCATCAGTAAGAGAAATAGGAAAAGCTGTAGGTCTAAGCTCTACAGCAACAGTGCATGGTTATTTAGCAAAATTAGAAGAAAAAGGTTACATCAAAAAACAAGATAAAAAAGGAAGAACATTACGTTTATTAAAAGGAGCAACAGGAGAATCAAAGAAAACATCAACAAAAGATTTTTACACACAAAAAGAATTAGTAGAAGTTCCAGTTGTTGGAAAAATAACTGCAGGTATGCCAATATTAGCAGTAGAAAATGTAACAGATACATTCCCAATTCCAATAGACTTTGTAGGAAATTCAGATTGCTTTATGCTTACAGTTAGAGGAGAAAGTATGATTGAAGCAGGAATTTTGGATGGGGATTACATATTAGTTAGAAAACAAAGTAATGCAAACAATGGAGAAATAGTAGTAGCATTAATAGAAGATGAAGCTACAGTAAAAACATTTTACAAAGAAACAGACCATATAAGATTACAACCAGAAAATAGCACAATGGACCCAATAATAGTTCCAACTTGTGAGATTTTAGGTAAAGTATGTGGTGTATTTAGAAAAATGTAATTATATAAAACAGGAGAAAACATGATAAAAAGAGTAATATTTGACATAGACAATACACTAATTCCATGGGAAAGTGAATATGATAAAGAAATAGAAAAAACATTAGATGAATTAAATATACAATATACAGAACAAGAATATAAAGAAATAAGAAAAGCATTTTCTGAATACGAAAAAGTCAATTATAGATTTGATAAAAAATTAATGTTAAACTATATAGACAATTATATGAAAAAACAATACCCAATTGAATTCATTGATAAAGTTCTTGAAAGATGGGGAAATTGTGTACCAGAAAAGATTGAAGATAGTGTAAAAGATACATTAGTGTATTTAAAGAATAAATATGAAATGGTTATTTTAACAGATTGGTTTGCAAAAGAACAAATAAATAGGTTAGAAATATTAGATATAAATAAATATTTTTCACGAGTATATTCAGCAGAAAAAACAAATAGAAAACCATTTAAAGAAGCATTTGTAAATGCTATTGCAGATAATAAACCAGAAGAATGTATAATGATAGGTGATAGCCTAGAAAGAGATATAAATGGAGCAATAAATGCTGGACTAAGAGCAGTTTACTATAATCCTAATGAAATACCTAATTATGAAGGAAAAAATAGTTATCGAATAATTAATAAATTAGAGCAATTAAAAGAGATTTTATAAAAGTTCACAAAAAATTCACATTTAAATTATTGACAAATGACACCGTGTCACATATAATATATGACACGGTGTCATTATTGATTTATTAAATTCAAAGGTGGTGATTAATATGCCAAAAGAAACATTTTTAAAACTTCCAAACGAGAAAAAAGAAAAAATAATAAAAGCTGCTCAAAAAGAATTTGAAAGAGTTCCAATAGAAGAAGTGTCAATAAAAAATATTGTAGAAAATGCAGAAATTGCACGTGGTAGTTTTTATCAATATTTTGAAAGTAAAGAAGATTTACTTCGGTTTTATATTAAATAAACATTTTAAGCAAATGAATAAAGAAATAAAAAATAATATAATAGAAGCAAACGGAGACATTTTTAAAATATTTATATCTATGTATGACTGCATGGAAAATAATTTTGCTAAAGAAGAAGATATTAAATTATATAAAAAAATATTTGAAAATTTAAAAACAAGTGAAGATAGCAAAATTTTCAAAAAATTCATAGAGGAAAAACCTAAAAAAATTAAAGATTTTTATGAATACATAGATACAAGTAAATTAAGAATAAATTCAAATGAAGATTTAGAAACTGTTGAAAAAATTCTATTTACAATAACTGCAAAAGCAATAGTTATGAGATTTAAATATGACTCAAAAGAAAAGGCAAGAGAGGAATATTTAAAACAAATAGAATATCTAAAATATGGAATATTAAAACAATAAAAAAGTTAAAATAAATGTATAAAATAAGGAGGAAAAAATGCTAAAAGTATTAAAAAATTTAAAGGAGTCATGGCTATCAGTAATAGCAATAGTATTATTATTAATAGTTCAAGCAGCTGGTGACCTAACATTACCAGATTATACATCAAAAATAGTAAATATAGGAATACAAAGTGGTGGAATTGAAAATCCAGCACCAGAAGTAATTAGAAAGTCTGAAATGGACAATTTACTAATATTTACAGAAGATGATGAACAGATTTTAAATGACTATAAAGAAATATCAAAAGAAAAATTGGATGAAAAAGAATATGAAAAATTAGTAAAAAAATACCCAGCACTAGAAAATGAAACTTTATATGAGGTTAAAAAATTAAATAGTGAAGAACAAACACAATTAAATAATATGATGACAAAACCTTTAATGATGTTAAGTTCATTAGAAAATGAAGAAACAGCAAATTCAATGAAAGAGCAAATGTTATCAAGTATGCCAGCAAATATCCCAGAACAACAAAAAATAGCAATGCAAAATATGGAATTAATTGATATTATAAAACAAATGCCAAAAGAACAAATAGATAAAATGCTAGAAACAGTAAACGAAAAATTAGACAATATGCAAAATAGCATATTAGAACAAGCAGCAATACAACAAGTAAAAAAAGAATATAAAGCAATAGGAATAGACACAGATAATTTACAAAACAAATATATAATTATTTCAGGATTAAAAATGCTTGGAATATCATTTATCATAATGGCTTCAGCAATATCAATTATGTGTTTATCAGCAAGAGTTGCAGCAAAATTAGCAAAAACATTAAGAGAAAAAATATTCAAAAAAGTATTAAAATTCTCAAATAAAGAATTTTCAGAATATAGTACAGCATCATTAATAACACGTTCAACAAACGATATTCAACAAATTCAAGGATTAATAGCAATATTATTTAGAGTATTAGTATATGCACCAATAATAGGTATTGGAGGATTTCTAAGAGTATTAAGCCAAAGCGATAATTCAATGGCTTGGATTATAGGTGTAGCAATATTAGCAATTTTTTTTGTAGTAGCAACATTATTTATTATTGCAATGCCAAGATTTAAAAAATTACAAGAATTAATAGATAAACTAAACTTAGTCGCAAGAGAAATACTAACAGGATTACCTGTAATAAGAGCATTTAACACAGAGAAAAAAGAAGAAAAAAGATTTGATAAAGCAAATGTAGATTTAACAAAAACCAATCTTTTTGTAAACAGAGCTATGAGCTTTATGATGCCAACTTTAATGTTGATAATGAATGCAATTTCACTATTAATTGTTTGGGTTGGAGCACATGGAATTGATAATGGAACAATGCAAGTTGGAAACATGATGGCATTTATTCAATATACAATGCAAATAGTAATGAGTTTCTTAATGATTTCAATGGTATCAATCATGTTACCAAGAGCTTCAGTATCAGCAAACCGTATAAATGAAATATTAGAAACAGAAGAAACAATACAAGAAAGCAAAGAACCTAAAAAATTAGATGCAAGCAAAAAAGGATTAGTAGAATTTAAAAACGTATCATTTAGATACCCAGATAGTGATGAGGAAGTTCTAAGTGATATAACATTTACAGCAAAACCAGGAGAAACAACAGCTATAATAGGAAGCACAGGAAGTGGAAAATCAACAATAGTAAACTTAATACCAAGATTTTATGATATAACTTCAGGAAATCTTTTAATAGATGGTGTAGATATAAAAGAAATATCAAATAAAGATTTAAGAAAAATAGTTGGATTTGTACCACAAAAAGGAATATTATTCTCAGGAACAATAGAATCAAATATAAAATATGGTAATCCAAATATGTCTGATGAACAAATGATAGAAGCTGCACAAATTGCACAAGCTACAGAGTTTATAGATTCAAAACCAGAAAAATATAAAGAACCAATAGCACAAGGTGGAAGTAATGTATCTGGCGGACAAAAACAAAGATTATCAATAGCTAGAGCGATAGCAATAGACCCAGAAATTTTAGTATTTGATGATAGTTTTTCAGCATTAGATTTTAAAACAGATAGCACATTAAGAGCTGAACTTGCTAAAAAGACAAAAGACAAGACTGTAATTATTGTAGCACAAAGAATTAATACAATCTTAAATGCTGACCAAATCATAGTATTAGAAGATGGAAAAATCGTTGGAAAAGGAACACACGAAGAATTAATTAAAAACAATGAAACATATAAACAAATTGCATTATCACAACTTTCAGAAGAAGAACTTAATTTACAAAAAAATCAAGAAATAGAAGGAGGTAACAAACATGAGTAATACAGAGCAAACAACAAATAAACCTCCAAGAATGAGAGGACCAATGGGTGGAGGTCCACACGGAGGACATGGCCCAGCAGAAAAAGCAAAAGATGTAAAAGGAACAACAAAAAAATTAGCTAATAGACTTTCAAAACATAAAATAGCCATAATAATTGTAATGATATTTGCAATAGGAAGTACAATTTTTAGTATTGTTGGTCCAAAAATATTAGGAAATGCAACAACTGAAATATACACAGGATTAATGAACAAAATTAACGGAACAGGTGGAATTGACTTTGCCAAAATTGGAAAAATAATTTTATTTGCATTAGGCTTATATGCAGTAAGTGCATTATTTTCAATGATACAAAGCTATATTATGGCAGGTGTAGCTCAGAAAACAACATATAAAATACGTAATGAGCTAACAGAAAAAATAAACAAATTACCAATGAAATATTTTGACAAAAGAACAAATGGAGAGGTTCTATCTATAATTTCAAATGATGTTGATACATTAAGTACAGGACTAAACCAAAGTATTACACAAATAATAACATCAATATTTACAATAATAGGGATTTTAGTCATGATGCTTTCAATAAGCTGGGAAATGACACTTGTAAGTTTATTAATATTACCAATATCAGCAGTAATACTAAAAAAAGTAATTGGTAAATCACAAAAATACTTTGTAAAGCAACAAGAATACTTAGGACACGTAAATGGTCAAGTTGAAGAAGTATATGGTGGACACAATATAGTAAAAGTATTTGGAAGAGAAAATGAAGCAATAAAAGAATTTGAAAAAGACAACCAAGAACTTTACAAATCAGGTTGGCGTTCACAATTCCTATCAGGATTAATGTATCCATTAATGAACTTTGTTGGAAATGTTGGTTATGTTGCTGTAGCAATTTTAGGTGGTTATTTTGCAGTAAAAGGAAGAATAACAGTTGGTAATATACAAAGTTTTATACAATACAATAAACAATTCACACAACCAATAGGGCAAGTTGCACAAATATCAAGTACAATACAATCAATGCTTGCAGCTGCTGAAAGAATTTTTGAATTCTTAGAAGAAAAAGAAGAAGTTGAAGATGTAAAAAAACCATTATCAACAGATGGATTAAAAGGAAATATCAAATTCGAGCATGTTCATTTTGGATATGACCAAGAAAAAACAATAATAAATGACTTTAATGCAGATGTAAAAGATGGTCAAAAAATAGCAATTGTTGGTCCAACAGGAGCTGGAAAAACAACAATGGTAAAATTATTGATGAGATTTTATGATGTAAATAGTGGAGCAATTCTTTTAGATGGACACAATATAAAAGAATTCAAACGTGGTGAACTTAGAAAAATGTTTGGAATGGTACTTCAAGACACATGGCTATTTGGAGGAACAATAAAAGAAAATATTAAATATAGTAAACCAGATGCAACAGACTCAGAAGTAATAGAATCAGCAAAAGCAGCCCATGTTCATCACTATATAAAAACTTTATCAAAAGGTTATGATGCAAAAATAAATGAAGAATCAACAAATATATCAGCTGGTCAAAAACAATTACTAACAATAGCAAGAGTTATACTTGCAAATCCAAAAATATTAATACTTGATGAAGCTACAAGTTCAATAGATACAAGAACAGAACAACAAATTCAATCAGCAATGGACAATTTAATGAAAGGTAGAACAAGTTTTATTATTGCACATAGATTATCTACAATAAAAAATGCAGACTTAATTTTAGTTATGGATCACGGAGATATTGTTGAACAAGGAAATCATGAAGAATTATTAGCAAAAGATGGATTTTATGCTAAACTATATAATTCACAATTTGAAGATTGCAATGATGAAGTTGAATAAAATAAAAAAAGTTGTTAAAAGGGAAAATCCCAATTAACAACTTTTTTTATTTTTGATATTCATAACTAGAACACATTGATTCATCAGCATCTTTTGTATTACAATCTTTTGTTGGTGAAACTTGGATTTGAGCTAATTCACAACGGTTTTCTAAATTATTGTATTTACAGCTTTTAACACTGCAACAAATTTTTTGATTTCCATTCATGATAAAAACCTCCAAAAATAAGAATGAATTTAATTTTAAATTCAAAATTAGTATAACAAAAAAATAAAAAAATATTCAAAATATAGAAATTTATAAATCAATATGATAATATAAAATAAAAAAGGGGGTATGAAAATGAATTTAGTAACAGGTCTATTAATACCATTTTTAGGAACGACCTTAGGCTCAGCAATGGTATTTTTAATGAAAAATAAGATGAGTCAAAAAGTAGAAAAAATCTTATTAGGATTTGCGTCAGGAGTAATGATAGCAGCATCAATATGGTCTTTATTAATTCCAGCAATAGATATGGCAGAGTCACAAGGAAAAGTTGCATGGATTCCGGCCACAATAGGATTTTTATTTGGAATAGTATTTTTATTACTATTAGATAGTTTAATTCCACATATGCACTTAGAAAGCGATAAACCAGAAGGAATAAAATCCAAATTAAAGAAAACTACAATGTTAGTTTTAGCAGTAACACTTCACAATATACCAGAAGGAATGGCAGTAGGAGTAACTTTTGCAGGAGCTTTAATTGGAAATACAGGAATTACTATGGCAGGAGCTTTTGCTTTAGCGGTAGGAATTGCAATTCAAAACTTTCCAGAAGGTGCAATTATTTCAATGCCACTAAAAAGTAAAGGTACATCAAAACCAAAGGCTTTCTTGTATGGAACTTTATCAGGAATAGTAGAACCAATAGGAGCGATTGTTACAATATTGCTTACAAATGCAGTTGTTCCAATTTTACCATATTTATTATCATTTGCAGCAGGTGCAATGATTTATGTGGTAGTTGAAGAATTAATCCCAGAATCACAAGCAGGAGAACATTCAAATATTGGAACTATTGGAGTTGCAATTGGTTTTGTTATTATGATGATTTTAGATGTAGCTTTAGGGTAAATAGAAAATGGCATAATTTTTGTTATATATTAGCAAAAATTATGTCGTTTTTTAATGTTAGCCTTGACAAACAATCTGCAAGATAGTATAATGTTAACCGTAGTTAACAAAAATGTAAAAGGAGAAAAAACATGATATCAAAATCATCTGAAGAATATCTGAAAACAATGTACATATTAAAACAGCAAAATGGTAATGTGCGTGTAACAGACATAGCACAAAAAATGAATTGTACAAAGCCAAGTGTAAATAAAGCAATATACAACTTAAAAGATGAAGGCTTATTAAATTATGAATCATATGGGACAATAGAATTAACAGACTCAGGAGAAAATTTAGCAAAGAAAATTTTAGAAGCCTATGACATAGTTTACGTATTTCTAAAAGATGTTTTAAACCTTGAAGAAGATGATGCCAAAAAAGAAGCAGAAAGAATAAAATTAGCGATAACGGATAAAACAATAAATAAACTAGCAAAATATGTACATAAAGTATTAGGATTAAGCAATTTAGATTGTGATTATGATATAAATAAAGAAAAATGTAGATGCTGTGCAAGAAGAACAGCAAAAAAGGAAAGGAATTAAAATTATGGACAACAATTTATTAGAAATAAAAGATTTACATGTAAATGCAGGAGAAAAAGAAATATTAAAAGGAATAGATTTAAATATAAAAAAAGGAGAAATTCATGTAATAATGGGACCAAATGGTTCTGGAAAAACAACAACAGCAAATGCAATATTAAATAATCCAGAATACACAAAAACAGAAGGAACAATTACTTTTGATGGTGAAGATATAACAAAAACAAGAACAGATGAAATAGCAAGAAAAGGAATATTTATGTCTTTCCAATTACCAGAAGAAATACCTGGAGTTTCAGTAACAAACTTCTTAAAATATGCAAAAAATAAAATAACTGGACAACCTGTAAAAATATTTCAATTTAAAGATGAACTAAAAAAATACATGGAAGAATTAAATATGAATTCTAAAAATATGGAAAGAAGCTTAAATGTAGGATTTTCAGGTGGAGAAAAAAAGAAAAACGAAATTCTTCAAATGCTTGTATTAAATCCAAAACTTGCAATACTAGATGAAACAGACTCTGGATTAGATGTTGATGCAATAAAAACTGTATCAAAAGGTATTGAAATGTTTAAAAATGAAAATAATGCAGTTTTAATTATTACTCACAATACAAAAATTTTACACAGCTTAAAAGTTGATTATGTTCATGTTTTGGTTAATGGAAAAATTGTAAAAACTGGAACACAAGAATTAGCAAGTGAAATTGAAGAAAATGGGTATGCACAATATAAATAAGTTGTCAAGAGGGACGGACTTTTTTGACAGCAAGATAAACAGAATTGTCAAAAATCCCCGTCCCATTTGACATGAAAGGAATTATTCAAAATGAGTAAAACAAAATTAGAAGAAATAAATAGAAATATCTATGATATAAAAAACAAAGATGAATACGACTTCAAAATAAAAAAAGGTCTAACAAGAGAAATAATAGAAGAAATATCAAAACAAAAAAATGACCCAGACTGGATGAGAGAATTCAGACTAAAAGCATTGGAAGTATATAATAACTTAGAAATGCCAACATGGGGACCAGATTTATCAGAATTAAATATGGATGAAATTGCAACATATGTAAAACCAAAATCAAAATTAAATAGTTCTTGGGATGATGTTCCAGAAGATATAAAAAACACATTTGATAAATTAGGAATACCAGAAGCAGAAAAAACATCACTTGCAGGTGTTGGGGCACAATATGATTCAGAAGTTGTTTATCATAGTATGAAAGAAGAATTAATCAAACAAGGTGTAATTTATACAGATATGGAAACAGCTGTAAGAGAATATCCAGAATTAGTAAAATCACATTTTATGAAATGTGTACCAGTAAATGACCACAAATTTGTTGCATTACACGGAGCAGTTTGGTCAGGAGGTTCATTTGTATATGTACCTAAGGGGGTAAAAGTTGATATACCATTACAATCATATTTTAGATTAAATTCACCAGAATCTGGGCAATTTGAGCATACATTAATAATATTAGAAGAAGGTGCAAGTTTACATTTCATAGAAGGATGTTCAGCACCAAAATATAATAAAGTTAATTTACACGCTGGATGCGTAGAATTATATGTAGCAGATAATGCTTATTTAAGATATTCAACAATAGAAAACTGGTCAAAAAATATGTTAAATTTAAATACTAAAAAAGCGATAGTAGGAAAAAATGCAAAAATGGATTGGGTATCAGGTTCATTTGGCTCAAAAATATCAATGCTTTATCCAATGAGTATATTAAATGGCGATGGAGCAAAAACAGAATTTACAGGAATATCATTTGCAGGTGGCGGACAAAATCTAGATAATGGATTTAAAGTAATTCATAATGCACCAAACACATCAAGTGTAGTAAATGCAAAATCAATATCAAAAAATGGTGGTAAATGCACATATAGAAGTTTGGTAAGAATAAATGAAAATGCAAAAAATTCAAAATCATCAGTATCATGTGAATCACTTATGTTAGATGATATATCAATATCAGACACAATACCAACAAATGACATAAGAACAGATGAAGTAGAATTCTCACACGAAGCAAAAATTGGTAAAATAAGTGATAAAACGATATTCTATTTAATGAGTAGAGGATTATCAGAAGAAGATGCAAAAGCAATGATAGTAAGAGGTTTTGCATATCCAATAGCTAAAGAATTGCCAGTAGAATACGCTGTTGAAATGAATAATCTTATTAACTTAGAGTTAGAAGGAGCAATAGGATAATATGGAAAATTTAAAATTAAATGAAACACCAGTTAGAACTGCTAAAAATTTTAGAATAAACAATATAAAATTAGAAAATATTGAAATTCCAGAAGTTATACCAGAATTCGAAAATGTAACAATAACAGGTGATACATCTAAAATAGATATAGAACAAAATGCAGATAATATAGATATAAATTTAGCTTACGGTTTAAGTGAAGAACTTGCAGTTCAAGTAAAAGCACAAGCAAATCAAAAAATAAAGCTAAACATAAAAGGTACTCAAAATGAAAAATCAAAAACAGAGAATCTAGAAAAAGCAGAAGCAGAAATAGATTTTAAATTTGATGATGAAAATTCTGTATTAGTAGACGATATAGAAATTACTGCAACTGAAAATACAAAATCAACAGTAGTAATAAAATATACTTCAAATCAAGAAAGTGAAAATTATCACAATGGAATAATAAAAGCAAAAGCAGAAAAAGATTCAGAATTAAATATAGTATTAATTAATTTAATGAACACAAAATCAAATAATTTTCTAGCAATCGAAAATGATTTTGAAGAAAATGCAAAGATTAATTATACAATAATAGATTTTGGAGGAAAAAATAGCATTACAAATTATTATTCTAATTTATTAGGAGATAGTTGTGACAATCAATTAAATACAATATATTTAGGAAAAGAAAATCAATTATTTGATTTGAACTATATTGGTGAATTAAGAGGAAAAAAATCAAATATAGATATAGAAGTTCAAGGAGCATTAAAAGATGTAGCTAAAAAACACTTTAAAGGAACAATAGACTTCAAAAAAGGCTGCAAAAAGGCTACTGGAAATGAAAATGAAGCTTGTATGTTATTATCTGATACAGCAAAATCAATAGCTTTGCCAATGTTACTTTGCTCTGAAGAAGAAGTTGAAGGTAACCATTCAAGTTCAGCAGGAAAAATTGGAGAAAAAGAATTATTCTATATTATGAGTAGAGGATTTGAACTTAAAGAGGCTATGAAATTGATGGTTAGAGCTAGATTTAATAAAATATTAGAAAATATAAAAAATGAAGAATTAAAAGATGAAATTTTAAAAGAAATTGATATGAGGTTAGATTAACAAAATTAGCCTCCAATGGAGGCTAATCGTAAGTGAACAAGATAAGGGGTGTTAATTTCTTACAATTAAAAGTGAAATAAATTTGTTTTCTGAAAGATCATTTAGTAAGACTTCATTACCGAATATTTTAAGAGCAGACTTGATGTTTGAAATGGTTTCTTTATCAGGAATTACTTTTTCAAAGACAATCATAATGCTTTCAGAATCATCTCGAAAGTAGATTTCAGGAATAATATCTGTAAACTGATGTATTCCTAATTTGATATCTCTTGCTAAATCTTTTTTCATGTCACTAGTCATAATGTTACCTCCTATAGTTGCAATGAGTATATAAACTATACTCGTATTAATTGTTATCTATATAATAATAACATTAAAAATATGTAAAATCAAGTCTATAGGAGTAATTAATTATTAAGGAGGAAAATAAAAAATGAATAATATAAAAAAAGATTTTCCACTACTAGAAAATGAAAACATTACATATCTAGACAGTGGAGCAACAACACAAAAACCAATCCAAATAATAAAAGCAGTAGAAGAATTCTATCAAAAATACAATGCAAACCCACACAGAGGAGCATATTCACTAAGCGTAGAAGCGACTGAACAATATGAAAACACAAGAACCAAAATAGCAAAATTCATAAATGCAAGACATAGAGAAGAAATAATATTTTCTAAAAATGCCACAGAAAGTTTAAATTTAATTGCATATTCATATGGAATGGACAACCTAAAAAAAGATGATGAAGTAGTAATTTCAATAATGGAACATCATTCAAATCTAGTTCCATGGCAAAAAGTTACAAAAAAGACAGGTAGCAAATTAAATTATATGTATATAAATGATGAATTTGAATTAACAGATGAAGAGATAGAAAATAAAATCACAGACAAAACAAAAATAGTTGGAATTACACATGTTTCAAATG
>ENA-OOXC01000491-OOXC01000491.1-human-gut-metagenome-genome-assembly--contig:-NODE-491-length-30043-cov-6.086668_pt1 | contig 30043 bp, 22 predicted proteins | sample MGYA00241578_ERZ501325 | MGnify/ENA primary metagenome ERZ501325 (study PRJEB25962, sample SAMEA2042737) | human gut metagenome | biome: human gut; feature: human-associated habitat; material: faeces...
CCGGCACGGACGCCGGGCGTGTATGCCCAAAGGCTCTGCACGATGCAGAGCCAACTAAGCATACACAGCCCTTCACCACGGGGAAGGGGTTTTCGGCAAGGATGCCGAAATAAGGACACACCAAGCTTTAAGCATGGATGCTTACAAGTGGTCGAACAAAGTCGGTGCAGGACGCACCGACAACAAACGACCACTGTTGCACAGAAGCAAAGCCAACAGAGTGTCCTAAAGGGGATAGGGATTGAGAACAAGCACTTTTTGAAAAAACAGACTTTTTCTACAAACTGAATATATTCCTTCCGCTGTTTGCCTGAAGGCAGACGGCGGATTTTTTTGTGCATAGCGATTACAAATCCCGTCAGACGCACAGAAACACTTTACAGTTATTTTTCTTGACATCACAGCGTAAAAATAATATAATAAACAATGGCGGAGTGTGTGAAAATTCCGTCCGATATTTAATTTTAATCAAACCGAAAGGTAAGAACGATCTTGTTTATTGATATAAACGATTTAAGAATAAACTATATTGATGAGGGTGAAGATAACGGCAGAGGGGTAATACTCCTCCTTCACGGCTGGGGCAGTAATATTACGCTGTTCAAAAATATTGTCGATATGCTGTCGCCTCATATGAGAGTGGTTGCGCCCGATATGGCGGGCTTCGGTGAAAGCGACGAGCCGAAAAAGCCGTGGTGCGTTGACGATTATGTTGACTTCATCGGCACATTCTGCAAAAAGCTCGGAATCGTACCTACTGTTGTACTCGGACACAGCTTCGGCGGCAGAGTTATAATAAAGGCTGTTACCCGTGAAAAGCCCGTGCTGACACCCGAAAAGATAATTCTTACGGACAGTGCCGGAATTAAGCCAAAGCAAAGCGTATCCTCAAAAATCAAGACACGGACATATAAAATGGGCAAGGCGGTAATGAGTACCGCACCTATGAAAAAGCTGTTTCCCGATGCCGTTGAAAATATGAGGAACAAGCGAGGCAGTGCAGATTATCTTGCGGCATCGCCTGTAATGAGGGCAACGCTTGTAAAGGTAGTAAACGAGGATCTGACTTATCTCCTGCCCGAAATAAAGCAGTCCACCCTGCTTATATGGGGCGATAAGGATGATGCTACTCCCCTGTCCGACGGGGTTAAAATGAGCGAGCTTATAAAAGACAGCGGACTTGTTACTATCGAAGGTGTGGGACACTATGCTTTTCTTGAGGGTTGGTACACATTCTCAAGAGTATTGGCATCATTCCTTGACATTAAATAAAACAGAACGGAGAATTTATTTTGGATATTTTACGTTTAATCGCCGTTGCCGTACTCGGTATGGCGCTCGGCGCATCGTGCGGACTTAATTTTATACACTATATGCATATGTTCCAGCTAAACTCATATCATGCCGATGAGCAGTTCAAGTGGATAGGAAAGAATATAAAAGATGTTATAATGCGCCATGTGTTTACAATAGGTGCGATACTTACATTTATTATATGCGGCGAAACAAATGCGTCCACCTGCTTTATAGCGGCGGCTTTTCTGTTCCTTGACATTGTGTTCTCTGCGCCGAAAAAGGCAAAGAAAAAGCTGGTGTTCACTCCGAGAGTAATGAGAATGACGGTGACATCGGTTATCCTTTATGTACTTTTGATACTGCTTGTATTCCTGACGCTCGGAATGGGTTACGCTTCGCTTGCAATAACAATGTGCGTACAGATTTTAACGCTTGTTATGGCAATGATTGCAAACCTTATAAATAAGCCGATCGAACTTATGATAAACCGTCATTATATCAATGACGCAAAGCGTATAATAAACGGTCTTCCCGACCTTACCGTAGTAGGACTTACAGGAAGCTACGGCAAAACAAGTACAAAGTTCTATCTTGAAAAGCTGCTCGGTGCAAAGTACAACGTGCTTATGACTCCCGAAAGCTACAACACGACTATGGGTGTTGTAAAGGTGGTGCGTGGACAGCTTAACGCAACGCACGAAATATTCCTGTGCGAAATGGGCGCTAAGAATGTCGGTGAAATCAAGGAAATCTGCGATATAGTAAAGCCGAAGCACGGAATCATCACGTCGATAGGCCCTCAGCATCTCGAAACATTCAAGTCAATCGACAATATAATAAAGACAAAATTCGAGCTTGCCGACAGCCTTCCCGATAATGACGGCATTATATTCCTCAATTACGATAACGAATATATAGCAAAGCACGAGTGCAACAAGAACAAGGTGACCTATTCGCTTGGCGGCGGCACGGATTATTATGCGGACAATATTTTCGTCAGCGAGAACGGCACACAGTTCACGGTTCACAACGGTAATGAAGAAAAGCAGTTTGCGACAAAGCTCATCGGCAGCCACAACGTACAGAATATAGTCGGTGCGATAGCCGTTGCGAATACGCTCGGCGTTCCGTTTGCTGACCTTGTTATGCCTGTCAAGCGTCTTGAATGCGTTCCGCACAGATTGCAGATAATCAAGGGTACAAACAAGACGATAATAGACGACGCTTTCAATTCAAATCCTACAGGCGCAAAGGCGGCTCTTGATACGCTCGCCGTATTCGAGGGCTTTAAGATACTTGTTTCGCCGGGAATGGTAGAGCTTGGCGAAAAGGAATACGAACTTAACAAGCGTTTCGGAGAACAGGCGGCTGAAATTTGCGACTTTGTTATCGCAGTAGGCGAACGTCAGGCAGTGCCGATAATTGACGGTCTTAAGGCAAAGGGATACCCCGAAGAAAAGACATACGTTGCAAAGAATCTGAACGAGGCTCTTGCAAAGGTTGAAAATATAAAGACAGGCGGAGAAAAGAAGATAGTTCTTCTTGAAAACGATCTGCCGGATAATTATTGATATTGTGTTTAAAGCAAAAGTTTAAAACAAGGGAGATATTATGGACGTATTTTGCGATTACTGCGGAGCAAAGCTTGATGTAGAACACGAAAACTGCTGTACACATTGCGGCGCACCGTTTGACAACAATGCGGATGTAAAGGCATACCGTGAGGAAAAGAAAAGGAAAGAAGAAGAATACAGACGCAGACAAGAGATGCGTCAGAATGAGTATAATGCCTCACAACAGCCTTCACAGAGCAATGTAAGCAGTTCTCAGAATGCCTCCGCACAGAAGATAGCAAAGACGATTACGACTGTAATTATAATAGTGGTCTTTGCGCCTACGATAATAGGTATCATTATTTCCGTAATCGGCGGAATCTTCTCGGTAATCGGCGACAACATCGGTGACAACTTTGACAACAACAACGGTTACATAGAAGAAATCTCATTTGCAGAAGAATCCTCAGCAAATCAGGAAGTACAGCGTGTAAACTTCAACGAAACCGCTCAGACAGCCGAATACAGCTTTATCTGCGATGAGGTTTTCAGAACGGATATTATGTACGGCGGAGCGGATAAGGGCTATATGTATGTTGCGTTCCACCTGAAAGTCAAGAACACAACCGATGAAAAGCAGTGGCTTTCCAATGACCTTAATTGCGTCTATGACGGCGATATAGGCTGCGACAGAGCGTGGGGCTTTGACGAAGGAAAGAGCTTCAGCACTTCAGTGACTCTCTCCGCAGGGATCGGCTCGGACGGCTATGTCTGCTACATAGTTCCCGAAAAAGCAAAGAGCGTTGTACTTTCATACGGCGATTATGTCAGAGTGAATATAGACCTGAGAGATCTCAGCTACAGGACAGAAAGCTCACAAACAAGCACAGATAATACTTAATTGACATAAAGAAAGGATAAGAACATGAAAATCAGAGTAGGTGTATTTTTCGGAGGAAAAAGCGTTGAGCATGAGGTGTCCATCATATCCGCACTTCAGGCTTGCAATTCCATAAACAAGGATAAGTACGAGGTGATACCCGTATACATTACAAAGAACAATGAAATGTATGTCGGAGAAAAGATAGGAAACATCGCATCGTACAGGAATCTGAAGTCGCTTCTCAAGGAAAGCCGGAGGGTGATACTTGTAAACGACGGCGGAAAGGTACAGCTTGTGCTTTATCCCGGAAAGAAGTTCGGCAACAACGTATATGCAACGATAGACGTTGCGTTCCCTATAGTACACGGTACGAACGTTGAGGACGGCGTATTCCAGGGATATTTACAGACAATCGGCGTTCCTTATGTCGGCTGTGATGTAATATCATCTGCTGTAGGTATGGATAAGTATGTTATGAAAACCGTATTCAAGGATAATGGCATACCCGTCCTTGACGGAACGGTAATCCATATAAGCGACTACGCAAAGGACGCAGACGCTGTAAAGGCGGATATTAAGGCGAAGATAGCATATCCGCTTATAGTAAAGCCGATAAATCTCGGCTCAAGCGTAGGAATTATGATAGCGCACAATGACGAACAGCTTGACGAAGCGCTTGACAACGCATTTACCTATGCTTCAAAGCTGCTTGTCGAGCCCGCTATAACAAACCTCAAGGAAATCAACTGCTCGGTATGCGGCGACTATGCCACCGCTCACGCATCGGAATGCGAAGAGCCTGTAAACACCGACGAGATATTAAGTTACAAGGATAAGTATATCGCAGGCGATAAGGGCGGTAAGTCAAGCGGTATGGCAACGCTCAAAAGAAAGATTCCTGCCGATATATCCGATGAAACAAGAGAGCAGATACGCACCCTTGCGGTAAAGGCGTTCAGGAGTCTTGGCGCATCAGGTACGTCAAGAATCGACTTTATGATAGATATGGACAACGGCAACGTTTATCTGAATGAAATCAACACGATTCCGGGCAGCCTTGCGTTCTATCTGTGGGAGCCTGTCGGTGTGAAGTATTCTGAGCTTTTAGACGAGATGATTTCACTCGCATTAAAGCGTGAACGTGAAAACAAGGCGCTGACATTCAGCTTTGACACCAACATTCTTGACGGATTTACAGGCGGTAAGCTCGGCGGAACAAAGGGCGGAAAGCTGTAATCACGGCGAACCGTCAAAATTATAGGTGAGTGGGCTCGCCCCTCCCGTATTCAACTGCTTTTCTGAAACGAAAAATTCGGCAGGAATAAAAAGGAGAAGTATGAAAAAAGCATATATAATCAATCTTAAATACGGTATCTGGGAAAATCAGCTCTGGCTTGAAGCCGATGATAACGAGGTAATGCAGGAAAAGTGGGAAATAGCAAAAGCAAAGCTCACCGATGTTGCAACGGCTTGTCAAAGCTCGGGTGATTACTTCAACAAGGCGATAGAGCATTTCTCGCAGTACGGCTTTTCAAGAATACAGAAGTGAGCCACCGATGAAAGAAATAAAGGTTACAAAAAACGACAGCGGTCAGCGTATTGACCGCTTTTTGTCTAAATCGTTTCCGCTGGGGCAGGGGCAGATTTGCAAGCTTGCCCGTAAGAACTGCATAAAGCTAAACGGCAAGAAATGCAAGCCCGACACGCATATTGCGGAAAACGACATAATAAAGCTGTTTATCCCCGATGAAATGCTGATTCCGAAAGCAAAGTCGGACCCCGATGATTTTACGGGTGTAAGCAATAAGATAGACATTGTCTACGAGGACGAAAATATTCTGCTTGTGGATAAGCCCGTCGGAATGGTAGTCCATGAGGACGAGAGCGGCGACAGCGACACGCTTATAAACCGCATCAAGAGCTATCTTTATCACAAGGGCGAATATCATCCGGAAAACGAGCTTTCGTTTGCTCCGGCACTGTGCAACCGCATAGACCGCAACACCTGTGGTATAGTGATTGCGGCGAAAAATGCCGAATCGCTCAGAATACTCAATCAGAAGATACGGGACAGAGAGCTTACAAAGCTGTATCTGTGCATTGCCTGCGGTAAGGTAACTCCCGACAGCACAACGCTTACCGCATATCTTGAAAAGAACAGCGACACCAACACGGTAAAAATCAGCGACAAAAAGACAAAAAGCAATCTCACGATAAAGACAAAGTACAAGGTCATAGCGTACAACGGCGAAAACTCGCTGTTAAAGGTCGACCTGCTCACAGGCAGGACGCATCAGATAAGAGCACACCTTGCGTATATCGGTCACGCTCTGCTCGGTGACGGGAAATACGGGAACAACAAGCTGAACAAAAAGTACGGCTTCAAATATCAGGCGCTGTGCAGTTATGAACTGCAGTTTAAATTCACTACCGATGCCGGCTGTCTTTCCTATCTTGACGGAAAATGCTTCAAAGCAAAAGCACCCGATTTTGTTAAAATGTTCGGCGGTAATATCAAACTCTGACTGAGTGCCGTTCAGCCCGAAAACTGTATTACGGACAAAAATGCAGGAATTTTAAAAAAATCCGAAAAAAGTGTTGACAAAACTAAAAATCCGTGCTATAATATCATAGCACGATACGGAGAGGTATCGAAGTGGTCATAACGAGGCGGTCTTGAAAACCGTTTGGGGGCAACCCCACAAGGGTTCGAATCCCTTCCTCTCCGCCATCTATATTTACACTTTCAAGGATACTACAGGAGTAGTGTCCTTGAAGCTGTAAATAAAATTATATATCACACAGCAGAGCAGTTGCGCCTGCTCCACTGTGATAATATACAATTTGATACCGTCGCTTTGTTACTTTTGACTTTGACGCACCCAAGACGCATTACAGCAATACAGCTTCGTATGGTGTCCGCCCTTTCTTCGCTCGCTGATACAGCAGATACAATGTATCCCATGCCGGAGATCGGCTGTCGTCGCAAAGTCTTGTTATCGCAAAGTTGGCTATTCAGTTTGTACTGCCTTGTGGAAGCGGCAGATGGGGATATACACTGCGGATTTACGCCTTGTATATCAAGTAAACAAAAACAAGAGTTTCCAGCCGACAACAAAGATGAAAATCAGCTGAAAACCCTTGCTAAAATGTATGTGATGTGCTATACTGATAGCACGATGAAAGCACTGATACACTAAGCTCGAGAGATGTCTGCACTGAACATCTTTCCTGTTATCGGTAGAGTGATTCCGGCAAGAATCGCTCTATCTGTGTTAGGTGTTTTTTTATTTATCTTATTATACTACACTTTTACAGTTTTGTCAATTCAATTGATGTAATGTATAGTATACAGAATTGACAAAAATGCGGGTGAGCGTTTGTGCAATTTTTTGCTTTGTGAAGTGGACAATTACACAAGGACAAAGCAAATGGACGAAGAAATAAAAGACGACATAGTGATCGTATTGTAAAAAGGAGTATAAAATGATAACAAAGATTTTTGATACCATCAGTAAAGCAATTGAAAAATTACGACCGTCATTCGCATTGTTTTTCGTTACTTTGCTTATTTTGCATTTTTCAATTAATTTGTATCAAAACGAGTTTACTGAAATAATGGATAATTTATCTGTTAATCTTTTTGGTAACGCAAAAGTGCTTGAACTAATAGACGTAATAGCATTTAATTGTTTTTTCTTCTTCTCGCTCCTATCTATACTAACTTATCGTTTGTGCTTTGACAGTTACAATGACGAAAACCAACCTGATTACTACTATACGCTACGCAATGCATATCGTGAAACTCGGGGTGTGTGCAAAATATCATTTATAATTTTTTATTTTGTACACATTTTGTTAAATTACAAACTATATATAACCGATTTTCTGCTCACGCTTTTATCATTTTTCACTTCTTTTCATTTTTCTGGTATTAAATATACCGTGATGATTTGTATTTTATCATCATTTATCAGAAAACTACACGATAAATTATCAAACCCGTTATAATAATTTACCCATTATTTTAGGCATCCATATCCGTAATCATCATCGGCACCTTGCTCAGATCATCGTAATCGCCAAAAGCAATTAAAACGATCTCACAGTTATGAGTAAGATAACGCTTGTGCAAGCGGTTTTTCATATATGATTCACCGTTTACTTTATATGCTGTTCGAGAAACATTGTCGTAAATCATCTTTGCGAGTTCTGCCGCATTATGTTCGTCAGTGAGTAGCTTGTAGTACGTTCTGCTTTTATACAGATCTGTAGCGTCTTTTATGTATATACAGATCAATATCAATTGTATTGCTACGGTGATAATGAATACAATCGTAACAAACGACAGAATGGGGTATCCTTTAATAAACGACAATGCCATAGTAATGAACATTACAACAACATAAAAAAACGGCGTTCTATCATCTTTCAGCATATCGAAAACTGTCTTTTTCCTTAGCGTGTTTGCTAACTTATTCAGCCTATCATTTTCAGATAGCACTTCATAAGCAATCCCACAGTCATCAAGCATTTTTTCTATGTTTTTCATATAACCTCCATTATCTTCACCGTCCGGTGACAATAAAATTATTATTTGTGCTACCGGTAGCACATTTTATTAACCTTCAGAAATAAAAAGCTATAAATCAATTATACAAGCGGTATAACAACGATAAATCCTGCAAGTCCGATGCCGAAAAATTCAGAAAATTTAATCCGGAAGGACAAGCAAAATCCGAAAAAGTCCCGCATATATCTTTAATATAGCAGTATCATATTCGTATATAAAGAATCTTCTTTCTTTCTGAAGGTAGTATAACTGGGTATTGTATAGACCTTAAATTCGGGGGGCTACCCCTGTTTTTCAAAAAAACAATGCAATAAACACATTTACCCACTTGACAAATGCCGCCGATAGCGTTATTATAATTACGCAGGCTGTTTAATTCTGTGATTGTGGGATTATCAGTGTGCTTAAGAATGTTTTTAAATGAGATAAGCCCGGAGTGCAAGCCGGGCTTATTTCTTTTCTTGATAAGTTTAATAACCTTCAGGCTGTAAGAATTATCCGCATAAACTTTTCTGTTGTCGTAACGCATTTTACGTTGTTTACGGACAAGGTGCAGATTGACAAGATTACTGACTATTTTCATTGCGGTGTCACGCTTGATGTTCAGCTCATCGGCGAGGTCGTTGAAGCTTTTGAAACAATATCCGAGCTTGCTGTCTATTGATTTAATAATGAGAATATAAAGGCGCAGTTCGGATGTGGAAAGTTTCTTATTGAACACATTTCTGTCTATACGGGTATAATCAGATTTTACTTTGTTCTTTTCGGGATTCAGAACGTATGTGTATGTACCTTTGCGATTGTCTTTACGATAAGCCGCAATTATATGTGTGATGTAACCTTTTCTCATCAGGCTTTCAATTATACGAGATACTGTCTGTGTAGACTTTATCCCGCAGTGTGCTGCTATAGTCTGCTGTCTGACACGCTTATATTCGTGCCCTGCTCTGCTTCGTATATTTGAATAGATTGAAAGCAAATAGGTATACACGGCAAACTCATTGTGTGTAAGTTCTCTTGCGGTAATAACCGAGTTAGAAATAAGAAAGTAACTCTTCATTTTCACACATCCTTGTATTTTATTGTATTTTAACGTCTGAGCGGCTTAGTAGTCTGAACGATACTTTTCTCTTCTAACGCTCTGAACGCTTTTAAATCGTCGTTAAAGTCCTTATTTAAGGGTATATCATTCGATATTGTATATCCTTTAAGTGCATACTTGTCACTGAGCTGTGCCGAGGCGTGTCTGCCTGCTTCATCGTTATCCAGGCAGAGTGTAATTTCGGTAATGGGATTATTTTGTAAAAACTCATCAAGAGCAACATCAGATTTGCCACCAAGGGAAATCATAGTCAGCTCTTGCCAGGAATCCTGACCGTTTCTTATAGCATAAAATGATGCATAAGACAGCATATCAATTACAGACTCGAAAACATACAGCTTGTTCTTATTTGTGCCGATTAAAGAAAACGAATATTTCTTATCACTTCCGGGCAAATCTACACGGTATGTAGATTTATCCGATACAGAACGGCAAAACGCATAGCGTGACATAACGCCATCACCGTTTACAGCAATCATATTTACGTATTTTTTAGTAATACCACGTTCGATAAGCTCAGGTATATGTTCACTGCTGAACCCTTCGCAGATATACTTTTCACCTTTTTGCTTCTGTGCCTGAAGCTCAACGGTAACATATTCCGGTGCGTTTTCAGGCACATCATTTTTGAAGCGATAAAACGGTGTGTTCGAGCTGTCATACCCGACAAGCTGAAGCCCGCTGTATCCGACGCCCTGATATAGCTTACGGTCGTAAATCAGCTGATTTACGATACTGTATTCCAATCCACGGGTTTTACATAAGTAGGCGATTACATTACTGTAATTGCGCTGTCCGTTTTCTTTGTGATCCTGTTCGGGCAAAATAAGCCGATTTGATTCCTTATCTTTAGAAACGCTCGGCTTTGACGTTATCTTATTTGGAGTATACTCAATTTGAATATCTCCACAAAGCGACTTTACAGCTTCAGTAAAGCTTTGTCCGTAAATCTTCATACAGAACGCAATGGCATTGTTGCCACCTTCGTCACGGCTGTTCCAGTACCACCCTCTGCGGTCATTTGTGATAAAAAGGCTGTCGTGCTTATCACAGCGATAACCGTTACCGCTTTTCTTTACGCTAAAGCCTTCTGTTCGTTCAAGAAATTCCACCATATCAACATTTCTTGCACGCTCTATCTGTTCTTTCGTAACATAGTTACTCGGTTTAGATTTAGAAAAACTCATAAAAAGCTCCTTAAAAAAGAAAGCAACGATTTCCTCTTGTTCTGAGGTTGTCGTTGCTTTTGTGTTTTATTTTCTTCTCTCCAGTACCATTGCCGGCAAAATTCATCGGCAGTATCTCGCTTGATGATTTCTTTTTTCAGACGTCGAATGCGGAATGCCTGTGTTATAATTACGGCTAATAAAATTGTTATAAGAACGCTCATAGGTTTTATTTGTTCCGTTTCTGCGACTTGGCGGGAAAATCAAAATCAATCTTGCCGTCTTTAACAACAAGAGCCGCCGAGAATGCTTTGCCCGCCTTTGATGTAAACCCGTTTATTATCCTTGTGCGTTTATTTGCACACAGCATAGCCGCAATCGTTTCTGTGATACATTTTCCGCATATAGTTCCGGCTATAAAAAAACTGCAACCGCTTCTATAGCCGGTGCAGACCCAACCTTTTGAACTTTTGACCATTTCTTTTCCGCAAATCGGGCATTTTAAGCGTTCGGGAAACTCAAAGCCAATAGTGTTATCATCTTTGATTATTAGCTTTGCATCAAATGATTTTCCGCTCTGAGATGTAAAGCCCTTGATAATAGATGTTGCACGTTTTAATATAAGCTCTTTTGCGATTACGTCTGATATTTTTTTACCGCAAATCTCATTTGCAATATAGAACTTGCAACTGTCCGGATTATCTTTAGAGTAACCGGTGCAGCACCAGCCGACTTTTTTCTTGATTACAGGTTTACCGCACAACGGACAAATAAGCGTATTGCCCGTCATTGCTGATGTGTCACTGTTTTTAATCTGTTCGACCCACTTAATCACAAGTTTCTTGTATTCATTCAGATAATTATTGCCGTCAGATTCTCCTCGGGAAATTTTATCAAGTTCCATTTCCATATCGCCCGTCATATCAACAGACAACATATCCGGTACTATCTTTTCGAGCGTATTGATTATATACATACCTTTTTCGGTCGGCATAATGCTTTTGACAGCGTTACCGTTTTTCCGGGTTCGGCGGGCAATATATCCTTTGTCATATAGTTCCTTAATTATGCCCTGACGTGTGGCGGCTGTACCAAGACCACGTTTTGTCAGTTTTATATAGCTCCGTGTCTGCTCGTCTGTGATATTATTTCCGGCAAGCTCCATTGCTGTAAGCAATGTCGCATCGGTGTAATATTTCGGCGGCTCGTTTTGTCCCTCTTTGACATCGAAACCGATAACTTTATAATCGTTATCCTTAACGATTTCGGGCAACCCGGTTACCTCCGGCGTTGCATCAACAGCAAACCAACCGGGATTGATTATATTCGTTCCGGTTGCTGTAAACAGCTGATTATCAATCTGAAAAACGGCTTTGACATTTTCTGTGACAGCTTTCGGATAAACAGTACGGATAATTGATAACGCAAGCAAAGTATATGCCTTGCGCTCATTTTCTGACATACCGCTTAAATCATTCGGTACGAGAGCGGTCGGTGTAATAGCGGTGTGCGAATCGACTTTGCTGTCATCATAATGCCGACGTGTACAGGGTGCAAAATTGTCGACAGGAATAGCATATTTAGCAAATTCGGGCATTTCAAACAGTAGCTTTATTATCTTTACCGTTTCATCTTTCATTGCATCTGTTAGATGCTCCGAGCTTGTGCGTGGATATGTTATCAATCTGTTTTCGTACAAGCTCTGAACGAGCTTTGTAAGCATATCAATTGTGAGATCCGTACACTTTGATAAATCAGCAAGCAAATGTGTAGTGTTATATAAAAGCGGAGCGGCTGTCTGCTTTTGCGACACCTCGACTTTTATCGCTTTTGCTGTATTTGATTTAATTTCATCTATAGCAGTCTTTGCCGCCGTTTCGGTATCGTATTTATCTGATGCTTCGGCAGTAAACTTTGTACCGTCATTTGCTTCGATATTGGCAACTATTTTATAAAACGGCTTTTTAACATAATTTCTTATTTCCCGTTCACGCTTAACAATCATTGCAAGTGTCGGCATTTTTACACGTCCGCAGGCGAACACATTGTCAGCTCCGCCGAATTTCAATGTGGCTGCAACAGATGTGTTAATGCCCACAAGCCAGTCTGTTGCGGACCGTATGCGTCCTGCATTTTCAAGCGGCTTCATCTCTTGAGCTGACCGCAACTCGGCAAATGCTTTTCTGATTTTACAAGGCGTTAAATCTGTTATCCACACTCTTTTGTATGGTACTGTGCAATGTAAGACTTCATATAAATATGCAAAAATCAATTCACCTTCACGGTCTGCGTCAGTGGCATTGATTATCAGATCCGCCTTATCAAAGAACTGCTTAACATAATCACAAGCAAGCCTGGAATAATTATTATCTTTTACTCTTGTAATAAAATATTCGGGTATAATCGGGTAATTATCGAAGCTCCAGAATTTATAACGTTCGTCATAATCTTCAGCCGGAGCTAAACCGCATAAGTGACCGGCACCGTGACAAAGGATTGCTTGCTCACCGTTAAGATTTAAGTCCCAGTGTGCAATAGACGATTCTTTAGGATTCACTGTTTTTTTGTATGCACCTAAAGCCTCGGCTATTGTCCGACCGAGGCTGTATTTTTCGGCATAAATTACTATCATAATTTCTCCTTTCCGGATTGTGCTACCTGTAGCACAATCAACTTATAATATAGGCTTTTAGAATGTTGCTGTAAACGTTATTGTTATTTGCGTTGGTTGCCATCCAGTTGTCCGAAGGCTCGAGCATATACGCTTTAAATCCCGACTTAATCAACTGTTTATTAATGGAAATAAACTTATTTGTCGTTACGGGAAAAAAGCATAGATTTACGTCTACTTTATTCGGGATAATAACATCGTTGATATAATTCGTTAAAATCGGCATATCCCAATCTGCCGCTGAGCACAGCAAAATGTGTATGTACGCATTATTGTTATACTTAGTGCTGTCATCACAGATGATATAATCAAAAGTTCCGCTTATCTTATTGAAGTCCGAATAGATAACCACATCATCAATGTTCAAACCGTTCTGATTAACTGCATTAATATCAACCGTAAAATAGTTACACAATTCTTCTGTCACTGATGTAATTACGCACACCTTTGCATTTTCATATTTGCGTAAGTAAAACGCAAGGTCAAATGCTGTATATGTGCATCCGCAACGAGAATAATAGCCGAATACCGATATAATAACATTTCCTCTTTGGATTCGTTCATAGCTTTCATCTAATCGCACTGTTTGTCCCGAATAAGAGCTGTCACAAGCACCTTTATAGTTCAAATTCATACTTCCGAAGGAATTGCTGTATTCGCAGAATTGCCGATTAGGATAATGTATTTCGGTATCACAAGGCTTTTCTGACATCAAAATATCAGGCTTATCCGTTTTGGGAAATAAAATAGCATTATCTATAGCGGCAGGATCATAGCCCATAACAATATCATATACGCCTATCGAATATAAAGCAGAGGCGTATTTGTTAAAGCTATCGGTGTTATTGCAAACAAATATAACACGCATATAGCCGTAACGCATTTTTACAATGCTAAGAAAGTCTATCAGCGACACGCCTTTTGACGCAGCATCATCACTGATCAAAATACCGTGAGGACGGTATTTTTCGAATATTTCAGCCGCAGTATTCGGCTTGACAGCAGTATATTTACCCACTGTTACAGTTTGCTCCGATTTTTTTAGAGCCGTTTCAAGAGGACGCACACTGCGTTTTCCCGCAATTATAACGAGGTTCATTTATTCACCGCCTTCTGCTGTATTAGTGTAATTTTCAATTCATCAAGCATTGATGATATAATCTTTAGATTTTCATCTTTAAATGTTTCGTAAGCAAACGAATCAAATATAATCATAAGATAGCTGTTTGTCGAAAGGTAAAGCCTATAAACAAGCCGAGAACGCAGAGCCGGATCTGAAAGAATACCATCAGCCGCCGTGATAACGGCAACTGATGATAATGAATAATAATTCAGAAGGACAGCTCGGTTGTTTATCACATTTCCGTAACAGAAAGTAAAATCACTATCGTAAACGGAAAATGAGCATACAGGGATATGAGCTTTTTTTATATCCGAAAACATCTTATTAAACAGTGCCGAACCTGTCAGTTTATAACTTTTTTCTTCCGATTGCGGTTCTTTGCTTATTATATCCGTTATTGTGCTACAGGTATCACAATAACGGTCCGGTTTTTTCTGATTTTGTTGCTCAACCTTTCCAGCGGAGTTGACCTTTGTTTTAGGTGCAGAGTATTTCAATTGGAATTTCTTCATGTAACATCTCTCCTAAAATCAGTCTGACAAAGATTATAGATAGAACTGTCTTTTGATATACGCCTGTCAAACGGTATAATCTTTTTACCGCTTACAATCAATCCTGTGCCTTTTTCGCCAGTCTTCAAGTAGCTTGATTGTGACGGAGATAAGTTGAACAGCTCTATCACCTTATCAAGGTCGGTTTTCTTCTGCTGAAGCAAAACAACAAACTCTGAGTTTGACAGCATAAGTCTCGCCTGACCCGATTCAAGCACTTCAGTAATATTTTGAGTTATTCCTGTAGGAATACCGCCGTATTTTCTTATACGTTTGAAAACCTTTTGAAAGAAGTCGGCAGAACGCACTGTTTCTTTGTCGTTGCCATCGTTGAACATTATTGAGAATTCATCGACCCATACCCAAGTCTGAACGCCCTTTGTTCTGTTGTCACGAACACGTTGCCATATATACTCAAGAATAACCTGCAAGCCTACAGGACGCAACTGCTCGCCCATATCGGATATATCAATTGATAACAATTTGTTATCCGTATGAATGTTTGTTTTGCCCGAAAACGTATTAAAACTGCCGTTAACATACAGCTCAATGTCAAGAGCTATCTGATCTGCTTCAGGTAGCTTTTTGTTTATAAGAGCATTATAAAAATCAACAAACGTAGGTATGAATTCCGGATTACCGTTATTAAGCACATAATCAGCGTAAACTTCTTTGACGCAACTGTCGATGATTGACTTATCTGCCGCAGACAGGGGAAAGCCTCGTGCTGTTTCTATGATTGACATAATCAGTTCGGATTTCATTGCGACAGCAGAAGTGCCGTTTTCGCTGATGTTTATATCAGTGTCGAATATGTTAATCTTCGTTTCGGAATCAGCCGATAATTTTAGCGTATCTCCGCCAAACTGTTTGATGATAGGATAGTATTCTCCGTCAGGATCTATAATTATCTTTTCTGACTTCGGGTAGCGTATGATGGTATCTATGATTTCGGATTTACAGTACATAGATTTGCCCGAACCCGATGTACCGAGAATGAAGCCGTTAGCGTTCATTTCTTCTGCTCGATCAAGAACAATGATAGCGTTTGTATGCTTGTTCATACCGTAGCAAAGACCGGTGTCTGAAAAATATGACCGTGCAGAAAATGGTATCAGTATACCTGCGGCATCCGATAACACATAAGTGTTAACGCTGTTTCCGTTGGCGGTATCAAAATGATTTATTCCAAACGGTAAGACGGAATTAAGCGCTTTTTCCTGCTGACGCACCAAACAATCAATAACTACCTGATGTTTTTTACCTTTAGAGCGTATTGCTTCTGTCAGCTCGTCAAGCTCATCTTTTGTAGCCGCAGACAGTGAGATATATACGCCTATCTTGAAAAGCTCACAGTTTGTATCGGAAAGTCGCTCCTGCAAATCCTCAAGCTCACGCTCACGCTCCATCCAATGATATGGCACAAAATTAAGACCTTTTTTATGATTTTTTTCAAGGCGTGCCTGAATTTTGCCTTGATGTGAGTATATGTTGTCTTTAACCTTATCCTGTGCTTCGGATTTGTCTATATGCCTAATATGCTTTGAAACAGCAACTTTACAATTGTTATCAAGAATATCTCTTATAAACTCGTCGTCTAACGTGCGGTCATATCGAGCCATATACATTATTCTTGTATACGAATTACCGATTTCAATTTCTTTGGGGCGGAATGCAAACATTGATGGTGCAATATAGTCCTTTATGGATCCGCCACGTGAATATATATCGGATGGCAACAGAAATTCGGTATTATCAAACGGATGATAATATTCGTAAAGAATTGCGAAAACTTCTTCGGGCATAAGCTGGCGAGTTTCACTGCCCATTGCCGCATAGAAATTTTGCAATTCCCGATAGTAACGAAACAGTATGTTTACATTATCTACGGTTTCGTTAGGCGTGTACGACATTGCAACAAGAGTTATTTTCTCACTTGTTGCGTCTTCGGACTTTGTGATATACGTTTCAAGATTTTTATTGTAATCATCCAGTAAATCACCGGAGATCTCTTCATTGTTGCTTATCAGTATATCCCTGAGCTTTGCGGTATTAACAGAAGAATTCATAATAAATTCCTGAAAGTTGATTTCGACCGGAAGTGCATTCAATAAACGCTGATAACGCTGATAGGTTTCTTCTTGCTCTTTGTCACGGAGCAAAGAATAATCTATATTTGAAAATGCGAATATCAATGTAAATGTGTTTGTTCCGGTAAGAAACAACCCATTATCGTACACTTCATAAAATGGTATTGTATCCTGTGCGGATTTTGGCATAACAATTCGTTTTTCATAACCAAACGGCACATTCTTTTTAGCCCAGCCGTTAAATAAATTATCGATTATCGACATCACTGAATACTCCTTTACTGTCAAACGGTCGCTTTTTTGTGGGATTTGAAGCAATAAATCGCAATACAGTCAACCCTTGAATACGGACTACTCCAAGTCCGATGAATAAAACGAGTTCCAAAAATACGACCCACATAATTATATCAATGTTGATTTTCAGCACCAGCCACAGCAAAAGCAACGTGCCGATTGTAGCAGCACATCCTACAATCAGCATTATCACCTGCCCTATTGAAAAGCCCATTACAGTTCCGGGTTCCTGCATAATTTTCTTTGTTACTTTGCATTTTATCATTAAGAACCTCCTGTAAGCTGACGTAATGCAAGCGGTGGCTTTAAGATTAAAAATCCCATAGCAAGCACTACTAAAACTTTCGGTCCGGCCGAAGACAGCCAAACCAAGACGTCCATAGGCGAATCTACACCTACATTATTCATTGTGAGAACTTTGCACCAGTACGATCCTGCAAGATATATTAATCCCATATATACAAGCGAGAGCGCCGAGCTGAGCAAGCCGTCAATAAAGCGCTTAAAATATCCCTTTGTCGCATCACCTAACAGGCATGCAAAAAAAGCAGGCGATACACTGCAATATAGTGCCAACTCAAAAGTACGGAGCATTAATTTTATCATTATGAGCCCGCATATAATTAATATTGCTAAGGCGACGATTATAATTGGAGCAAGCAATACAATATCCAATAACTGATTAAGCAGTTCGCCGATAATCCATAATCCCGTATCAGTGCTTTTAAGCGTATCAAATGACGGAAAAACTATCATTTCATCAGCACTTGTAAATACACTTGACGCAATATCTGTACAGGTATCGATAAGGGCTATACAAATATCTGTTGATAAATCTACCCATAACTTTGCCAATAAAAGCCCTACAAGAATTTTTATAACACCTTTGTAATTAACTAATTCAAACTGCATAGCAGAATGAATTAAATTAATTCCGAACAGCAGTACAAGTATGCCATATCCGATAGTTTTGAAAAACGGTGCAAATAAATCAACGAAACCGTTAAGATCGAATCCCCAAGGACTATCTATTCCGGCTTTAATGTATATTCCCAGTGTGTTTATAATACCTTGTGTCCAGTCAACAAGACCTTTTACCCAAGCAAAGATACCTACTGCCGAAGCTGCCATATCTTCTTTACCAAGGTCTTCAAGATCTTTTTTCATTTCTTCTTGATTATATGCAGGCTTAGTGGTGGTGGTTTCTGTCGTTGTGGCGTTTTCTTTTGCAAAAGCCGTATGTTCAACGTGGTTTATATTTTCTGATACATCAATTATATTTCCTGAGCTGTCAACCGCTCTTGGAGCAACAGCTGTTGCTGTTACTCCACCGGTTGTTACTGCATTCGCACAGGCAGAAAATGATAAACCGAAAATCATCAGCAGACTGCATATAAGAAAGATGCTGATTTTTTTCATATCTACCTCTCTTAGAATAAAGCCTCAATCGCAAATGTTGCCGCAAAAAGAGCACCGCCGATTACCAATAGCGATATGCCGCCGTTGCGTTCACGCACATCCTCATTTCCGACGCCCTGTGCAATCTTAACCAGTCCCGGTATTGCAGTTAAACCGAGCACGACTATGCGTACAACCCAAAAAACGAGTGTTACAAGGGTCTTGTATGTAGCAGTGTTTACAGAAGAGGGTGCATCGCCAATGCCACCACCTTCGGCAAATGCTGAAAACGCAAGGAATACGCTTGAAAGAAGGATTGTGGTTGTGATTGAAATTGCCTTTGCTATTTTTCTGAATGCCTTTTTCATAATAAAATCTCCTTATCTGCGAATTATCGCATCTGATATTTTTTTAGCCGTATCTGAAATGACTTTTGTTGTAACCACTACTGCACCGGCAACCGGTACAGCCGACGAAGCCGCTGTTGTGGCTGTAGTGGCGGCTGTAGTAGCTGCCTGAGTTGCGCCGGCTGTAGTAGCTTGTGTAGCAGTTGCCGAAGCAACCTGTGTAGTCTGAACTGCAGTTTGAGAAGTTGCTTGCGTTGCCATACTACCCGCACCGGCATTTGATAAACTTCCGGATGAAAGATTCTTTGGTGCTATTACCGATTCGTCAATCAAATCAACACCGTCTGCCAAATCACTGTATAGCTTTTTCTGACCGAGCTTTGTAAGTGATATGCTTGTGTTGTCAGAATTGTACTGCACAAGCCCGTCTTTTTCCCATTTAGAGATATTTTCCATAACTTGCAGAGCCGCTTTCTTATCGGGCGACAGCGTGATTTCTTCAAGGTCGAGGTTAGACGCAAATCGGAAGAATTGCAAATCTCGATCTGTACCCTCAAGAGTTATACCGTATCTGATTGTATCGTTTTCCAATCCGTGCTGAATTTCCATTGCACGAATAGCCGATCGTGCTTTGTCTATGTTAGCCGCACGAATGAAGTTTGGATTATTGATATACTCTCTGCCGCTATCTGTCAACGTTATATTACCGTTATTCAGATCTACATCAATCAAACCTTGCTTTTCCGCCAGTTCGAGATTGGATATGACAGCTTCTTTCAGTTCAGCATCAGGGATACTGTCTATAACCTCTTTTGGCAGAATATCATTCGTATTGAAATAGCTGAGGTCGGTAATCTGACCGGAAAAAGAAAACGGTAAACCGTTATCTAAATTTTCCGGAGCAGCATTTTTCGCACGTTTCAACTGTTCGATGAAGTCATATATCTGTTTGCCTGTACGAGCTATGCCGGCAACTTTACTGTTCATCTTTTCAGCATCGTGCATAATCTCATCTTCTAACATTGGTGCCATATAGATGCCTCCTATCCTATAAATTCGTCGATAGTCGGAATTTCATAATCGGCTATCAATTCTTCTTCGTCGATTTCAGCAAGCACGCTCTGATGTTCACTAAGCTGAGCATCTCTTGCGGCTTCTTCAAACTGTCGCTGTAGTTCTGCTTGTTCGACACGTTCTTGTTCCGCCTGTTTCTGCTCGGACTGCTCACGCATTGCTTTTTCTTCTGACACTGACTGTTCCATAAGCTGTGCCATTTTTGTTTTCACCTCCTTGAGTTTCTGTATTTGCTCATTATCAGAATACATCTCATTTATATCGGTATTGTTTGGTATTCCGCTCGGAAAAGAGCTACCGACTTTACTGATAAGCGGATGTGATAATGTGTCAAACTTATATAACCAAAACGGCGGATATTCGTCGAGAAACTCGATCATATAACCGCCGTATTTCTTTTTGATTTTCGGTGAAGCCTTGAACGCTCTTAGCAGTTCAGATGTAGTCAGTAAATCACGACCTTGATAGCTTTCGTTATCTGAACTGCTGCCGCCGCTTGTTGTTCCTTGGCTGTGTCCCCTTGTGTCTATTCGTACAGTAGTCTTGTCGAGCTTTTCTACTATGTACTTTCGGGTTTCTAAATCAGGTGCGCCGAGATAAGTAAACAGTGAGCAGTTACCTATAATACTTTCCCAGTTATCCTTATACAAAGCCTTTAGTTGAGGAAGCGACTGCAAGACAACGCAAACCCTGATGTTGTTTGAACGTATAACGGCAGTGATTTTATCGAAATTCGGTATCCGTCCTATATTTGCAAACTCGTCAAGTTCGACTGACACGAGCAATGGCAATCTGCCGTTATGCTTGAAATTAGCACAGTACATAAGTCGAGAGAAAAGCTGTGAATAGAACATATTGCAAATAGCCTTGTACGTTGTATCAGCAGGAGGAACTATCAGAAATATAGCCGTCTTTTCAACGCCGATGTTATCAAAGTCCATTTCATCAATTACAGTCAGGTCGTTGACATCTTCTACTGCCCATAAGTCAAGACGAGTAGACAACGTTTTAGCTATGCCGCCCATCGTTTCTTCGGGAGTGCCTTTAATACCGTTCCAGTTAATTGTAGCAGCATCACAAGGATGCTCGATTGAGTGTTTATTAAGGCAACGAGCCAATTCGCACAATTCGTCTATTCTTCCATTTTTATATGTGATACTGTTAAGCAGTCTGACTACACGACCAAAGCATTTCACCTCGCCTTCAGCTTTCCAAAGATATATCATTATCGCAGTCAACAATGACTTTGCAGACCCCGACCAGAAATCTTCTTTATCATCGTCGCCGGCAGAGGCGTTAATAAAGGTGTTTGCCAAAACAACAATATCCTGCTCATCATTGATATAAACAAACGGATTGTATGCGTTGGTCTTTTTGATGTTTATCAGATTAAACACACGCACCTTGTACCCATTATCCATAAGTAGCTTTGCAGTATCTCTGTAAAGCTCACCTTTGGGATCGGTCACAACATAGCTTCCATACATCTGAATAATATCAGGTTTGATTTTTCTGAATGTTTTTCCTGCACCGGGACCGCCGATTAGTATTTCGTTCAGATTATGCGGTTCATAGTAACGTCCATGCGGATTGTTAACGGTAACATAGAACTTGTTTCCGATTGGAATACCGGTTTCATCGCTGTTGTCCTTTTCGTCACGCTTAGTTGCCCAATCGGCACTTCCGGCTTCCACGCCTTTGTAATCATCGTAATTTTTACTGAATAGCATAAGTGCAAGCAGTGACAAAGCAACAACGTAAATATACCAAACAGAACCGTGCATTTGCATTATTGCACCGATGTCAAAAGGTGCTGTAAAAGTTGGATTAGTCCAATATGGCATAGATTTTATCAGTACCGACAAATTTAAATTATCCGATGATATGTTGTTGTCGTATGCGTAGCACTGTAAGCTGTAAATCAGATAAGATATAATCAGGAATGTGATTACACCTATAACGGAGATAAGTATAAGACCGGTCTTTAAGACGGATTTGCTGTTTTTGTGCCGCAATTTGTTTTTATTTGCCATTACGCCCTCCTTTAAATGTGCTACCTATAGCACGTTTTCGAGCAAGCATTCTTACATAATCTCTATCAAATAGTCGCCCTCTTTAAGATGTTCATTTATAGCAAAGCAACAAATAACTTTCGGATCCGAATATTCCGATTTGAATTTAAAGCAAATCACCTCTCCGGTATCACGATTGGTAAGCCGTAGTTGCACCTGAGAATGATATGGTTGATTCTTCTTCATCTTTCTCCTCCTTTAATCGCCACCACAAAGGCGGCAGAGCTTTTCTGCCGCCCGGTGACAAAAAATTAATGCTGTTTGTATTTTTTATCTGTTACGCTTTTTTCTCTTGCTGAGTGGGAACACCAGCACAACAGCCGCACTCATCATTACCATTGATATGATAATAACTGCCGTCTGCGTAAAGCTGTCCTCACTTGCACCTGTCGGGGGATTGTCCGGTATCTTGCTGTTGTGCATTTCTGTAACAAGCATTGCACCGTCACGGTCGATCGTAAGCTGCTTATCATCCGGTAAAAGATAGCCGGCAGAAGCGTCATCTGCAACTTCGTGGATATTGTATTCTCCGGCTCTTAGATCTGTAATATGGATAATGCCGTTCTCATCAGTAGTGTAGATCTTACTGAATGACTGACCTGTGAACGTCTTTCCGGTTACCTCAAAATGTATTCCTTCGACCTTATTGTCATATGAAGTCTTTACAATCTTGATTTCACCCTTCTGAGGCGAGTTGATAAACGTACCCTTGCCAAGCTCATCGTTGGAAACTTCTACGGTTTCGCCGTCATTTACAATTTCGAAATAGTAGAAATTCACATCACGGACGAAATATTCGGGAGCCTTTGTTTCCTGTACATAGTAGTCACCGTATACAAGTCCCTCAAGGCTGTACACGCCTGTTTCGGTTTCTTTCATTGTGCCGACTACGGTTTTCTTATCGCTCTTGTAAACTGTAAATACAGCACCTGTTAATTTGTTTTCGGGATAGTCCTCATCGACCTTTGTCAATGTGACATTGCCGACAATGACCTTATTGACAAACTCTGCACTTGCAGTTGCGTCCTTAGTTACCGTGATCGTCTTGACCTGCGTCTTGGGCAGATAACCCTCAGCGTTGCTGATTTCGGTTATCGTGTACTTGCCTGTCGGCAACTCTGTAAGCTCAAACTTGCCGTTTGTCAGCATAAAGCGTGCTTCAGCTGTCTGACTGCCGTTATATACATACTTGCCGTTCTTTGATACCGCATTTAAGTATGCACCGTCAGCGTTCTTTACGGTGAAGTACACATTCTTTTCAAGCTCTGCCTTCTGAGCTGTTGTCAGCCCGTTGGGATTTGTCCATTTCTTCACGATACTTGCGTTGCCTGTGTCACGCTCGTTTACAAACGTTGCCGTTGCTGTCTGATTTCTTACTACAGTTATCTTTACGGGATTTTCCGACTTGATTGTGTAGTCAAGAAGTGTGCTATACTCTGTAATCGTATAGTCACCTGTAGGCAGTTCAGCGATTGTAAATGTGCTGTTCTTCAAAACGTATCTGAATTCTGTTGTGCTTTCGCCGTTATATGTGTATACGCCGTCTGCACCTGTAGCTGTGATGTACTTGCCGTTGCTGTCCTTTACAGTGAAATACAGGCTCTTTTCAAGCTCCGCTTTCATCTGTGCGATTTCATCGGCTGTCATATCTGCTGTACTGTTGTCAAGTTTCCATTCCTTGATTACAGCACCGTGACCGTAAGGATATTCTTTAAAGTCGGATTTTCCGATTTCATTGCTAACCGATACAGTAGCGTTTGCCGTTTTAAGCGTTACCGGATGTACGTCTGTGTCAAGATAGTAGCCTTCGGGAGCTGTAAGCTCCTTGACATAGTATGTTGTACCTGTTGCACTGCTTATAGGTAAGTTGTTGCAAGTGTACACTCCTGTAGCTGTTTCGATAATCTCTGCTTTTACAAGTGTGCTGTCAGTGTTCGACTTATACGCCTTTGCTACTGTCTTGCAAGTGCTGTCGGTATAGATACCGAATGTAGCACCTGTTACCTTTTCGCCGGTCTTTGCGTCAACCTTGTTGATAACAATGTGACCGAAAGGCTTGTTTTCAAACGTTGCAGTAGTAGTTGCATTGCTCTTTACTTCAATCGTCTGATTTGCAGGTGTGATATATCCGACTGTCTTGCCGGTCTTGACCTCTATAACCTTGTAATCACCGATGCGGAGATTGCTTATAGTGATTGTACCCTTTGCGTCGGTAGTAAAAGTCTGATCGTAGCTCTGTCCGGTCTTGGCTGTGCCGGTTACTCTGAACTGCCAGCCACTGAGAATACCGTCTGCACTTCTCTTGACTATCTTTATATCGCCCTTCTGCGGAGCATTGGGGAACTTGTCGTTGCCGTTGATTGACACATCGACAACCTTGCCTGCGTCAGAAATTGTGAACTGATAGAATGTGTTGTCGATATTGTAATACTTCGGTGCTTTTGTTTCCTTGAGGTAGTATGTGCCTGCCGGGATTTCGTCAAGCTGATATGTACCCTTTGATGTTTCTGTGAGCGAGCCGTATACAGTAGCCTTATCAGACTGATATACAGTAAATTCAGCGCCGCTCAGAAGTACATCGGGATGATCTGCGTCAACCTTTGTCGTTCTGACCGAGCCTAAAGGCGTTTCATAGAATTTCGATGTAGCGTTGTTTGATACTGCTACGGTTGAATTTGCCGTTTTAAGCGTTACCGGGTGTACGTCTGTGTCAATAGCGTAATGTTCGGGAGCTGTAAGCTCCTTGACATAGTATGTTGTACCTGTTGCACTGCTTATAGGGAGATAATTGCAAGTATACTTGCCTGTCGCACTTTCTGTGATTTCTGCGTCTGTCAGAGTATCATCTGTAGCCGATGTATATGCCTGTGCAGGAATTTCACATTCAGCATCTGTGTAAATGCCGAATGTCGCACCGCTCAGAGCAGTGCCTTTTACGCTGTCAACCTTGTTGATAACGATATTCGCATACGGCTTGTTCTCGATATTGACTGTTGTTACAGTATCGGTCTTAACCTCAAGGTCTTTGCTGTTCTCGGTAATATAACCGACTGTCTTTCCGGTCTTGACCTCTGTAACCTTATAATCACCGATACGGATATTACTGATTGTGATTGTACCCTTTGCATCGGTAGTAAAGGTCTTGTCATAACTCTGTCCGGTCTTGGCTGTGCCTGTAACACGGAACTGCCAGCCGGAAAGAACGCCGTCTGCACTGTGCTTAACAATACTTATCGTACCCGTCATTGCCTTGTTCGTAAATACTTTCTTTACTGTGCCGTTAGGTGTTACTTCAAACGTAACGGGGTCGATAGAGAAGCTGTAGCCTGTAGCGCCGCTGACCTCAGTGACCGTGTACTGCTCTCTTGCGGGAAGTCCGCTTGCTATGAAGTTATATGTGCTTGTATTAAGCTTGAGTGACGTGCCTGTATTGTTCTCGCCTTTATAAGTATAACTGCCGTTTGAGCCTGTAAAGGTGAGATATTTGCCGTTGTGCATTATCTTGAACGATACTTCGGCAAGCTGTTCATCGGTGATGTTCTCAACGGCGCCGTTTTCATTAAGGAACTCTTTGTCGACCTGTACAGATCCGGTCTTAAGCTGATTGTCAAGCTCAATGTCATCAAGGTCGATTACGGTGTTTGGATCACCATTGCCCAGGTCAATACGCTGGTCCCGGTTATCAACATCGTAATCCGTACCGCTGTACGTTTCGATTACAGCCAAGTAATACGGAGCGGTGTTAGTGCCGAACGATATAGTCATTTCGCCGTTTTCGTTCAGCTTGAGATCTGTCGCTGATGTTTTGGTAGCAGAGATACCTTTGAATGTGTAGTTGCCTTTTGTTCCGGTAAATTCTACATAGTATCCTGCCGGCGGATTCGAGGAAACACTTCCGCTGTAGCCAAGCACCTGCAGATTTACGGTAACTTTAGCATACTGTTCTTTGAGCTGTGCTTCTGTCAGATTGTCCTCATCAGAGAAATGTTTTCTTATAACAACAACAGGTGTTGATTTGTTTGTAAAAGATACGCTTTTTGTTTCGCCCTTATTGGCAATTGTGACCGTCTTTGTCTGCGTTTTCGGATTGTAACCGCTTGCGTTGTTTATCTCTGTTACAGTGTATGTTCCCATAGGGAGCTTGCTTACATTAAACTTACTTCCGCTGAGTTTTAAATTGTTCGCTGTAGTCTGAGTGCCGGCATAAACATACGCTCCTGCCGAGCCTGTAACCTTGATATACTTACCATTAGCGTCCTTGACAGTAAAGTAAACGTTTTTCTCAAGATTTGCTTTTTCTGAAGCTGACAGTGTTGTATCGGACAGCCATACCTTCTTTATCTGAGCCGTACCGCTGTCCTCGCTATTTATGAAAGACACGGACGATGTTTTATCTCTTGAGATGGTAATTGTCTGATATGCTTTGTTGACCGAATAGCCCTCCGGAGAGCCATACTCATACACGGTGTACTTTCCGGTCGGAAGGTCGGAAACAGTGAAAGTACCTGTACTGGGATTAACATACAGCGATGTAGCTTTAGTCGATGTTCCTGTAAACGTATATGAGCCGCTGTACTTCGTACCGTTGACAGTTATATATTTTCCGTCAGCGTTTTTGATGCGGAAATATATCTGCTTATTTCTTTCAACGTTGTTGCTTGCGGCTATGGCGTTACCGTTGGTATCAATCCAGGTCTTTATAACCTCGCCTGTACCTGTGTTACGGGTATTGGTGAACGTTACCGTTCCTGTGCTGCCTGCTGTTACTGTTACCGTCTTGCTGACACCGCCTGTACGGGTGTAATAGGGTATCGAGCCGTCTGAATTCTTTCCGTGTTCTGTAACGGTATACGTTCCTGCAGGTAACGATTTTACTAAAAAAGTGTTACTTGAGTTTAATTTGAACTGGCTCACAGATCCGCTTGCAGAATAAGTATAGCTACCCGCAGAACCGGTTGCCTTTACAGCAGTTCCCGAACTGTTCTTTATCGTGAAATAGATGTCGCTGTTATCAGCTTTGGTGCTTGAGGTATCGTTATTATGCTGCCATACTTTTTTTATTTGAGCTGTGCCAATAGTATCAGTGTACAAGGATATTGAAGCAGTAACGGGGTCGTTGTCGGTATTTGTATAACCAACAGCATTCTGTCCACTCAACTGGCTTTCATCGACTATCAAAGCTACCGGTGAAGCCGTATCAAGCTCGTTTTGATATTTGCTTTTGGTTTTCTTGGCGGTAAGCTCGAACTCATCCGATTTTGGTATCGGTTTTGTAGATTTTATAACCAATTTACCTGCAGAATTGGTAGTAATCGATAAATAATTTTTGTATTTTGAGTTATTAAGCGCCTTTGCCCAGTCAAAATATGATGAGCAGTTTTTATTGTCAGTAAGCGTAATAGAAAATGTGCCGTCAGCATTTGTTGTCATCTTCTTTGGCGTAGGTGTCTGTCCTTCGCCTACTGCAAAACTTGGAATAGTTTTGTGTGATAATATTTGTTCTTTGATTTTATTGTAACAAGCCTTTACATTGCTTGCTACACTTGACGGCATATTAGCTGTATACACATTCAGTACACTTGACTCTGATGAGGTATTAAACCAATTATGCAGTATCGTCCAATTAATAATTTGGCTTGCTATATTCTCTACCTCATTGGAATAACCGTATTTGGTCTCCGATGCGTTTTTAATTGTGTATATCGCAGCATATTTCATTAGTTTTATCTGATTAGATGTATAATTGCGTTTTACCCAGTCAGACAAATTAAAATCTTCAGCTGTAAAAATAGAAGTACCAGTTATACCGCTATCTGCCTCCGCATCCATACAATAAGCATATTCACCATTTGCTGAGCCTACATTGATTTTAACAAACTGTCCGTAAATTGATGTTCCAAGACCACTTCCCGAAAAGTTATAACTGTACGGATAATATGAAATGTAAAGTTTCTGTTTTCCGTTAATAACACTTTCGGACAATGCCCCTGCAAGCATTTGAAATGTTGTGCCGGTGATAACAAATACAGTTACCATCAACAATGAAGCAAGTTTTTTAATCACTTTTTTCATTTTCTTTTTTCCTTTCGTTAATTAATTTTATATATAAAAAAGCTGCCTTCTCAGACAGCTTTGAATTTTTTCTATTAAAATTTATTTGTCGGTTGACAACTATATCGCAGTTTGATATAATACTCACAATAACATTATAAAGGAGTTGTAATAATATGAGTAGCAAAAAAAGAAAGTTACATAAAAGACAAAGCGATGGGACTGCCAAGTCTTCACAATTGTTATCTAATGGATTAGCATTCGCTTCACTCCTTGTCTCTTTATTGAGTTTATATATTTCTATTTGGATAGGAACAATCGCTAATGAATTCAGCATAAAAAATTCGCATTTGAATTATTTTTTATCAGCTGATACTCCTGTTGTTGTTGACGATGTAGTATGCGATGAAACACCCAATTTCAGATATAACCTTACGCCTTATACAATACACTTTGATCCACTTTCTATATCCGGTGAATACAAAAAAGTTGTGTTTGCCGCAATTGACAACGGCAATATAGATATAACAGCGTTTTCACATGAAATTAATACACCTGAATATTCCGGTAACAGAGGGTATTATTTTCAATCAGGCGAAGTCATTGTTGTTGTTGAATTTGAAAAGGAATATATTTCATTCAATTTAAATAAATTTAACGAAAAAAGCCCTAATTATTCAATATTACATATAATCCTTCAAGGCTATAACGGAGAATATCAGATTTTCACTATGATTTACTCCACCACCAGCTTTAAGTCTTATATTCTCGACAACATTTCTCTAAACAGCATTTCATTGATTACGCAGATAAAAGAAGAACTTACAATTAATCAAGAAGTTTCTCAACTAATTAATCAAATAGAAAACGAACGTTATCTTGTTCGGAAAAAGCTTGATGCTTAATTCTACAAACAAAAAGGACTATATCAGCAACTGCAAGCAGTTGTTACATAGTCCTCAAAAAATGTGGTGTTTTTGTTTTATGCGCCATATATCACAAACAAAATATAATCTATTGTTCCATCGTCTACTAAGTTTGAACAGCCTATAAATCCCGGTCTGTCTTTTGTGTATGAAACAAATTCACTGTATGATGTAAAATCTAAAACTGGAGTGTATCCTTCTTCATTGTAATACTTAATATCATTGCACATAAAAGTAATTGTACTAATGATTTCTTCATTTTTATTTATCACTTGTTCGTTTCTTGCTGATCCCCAAAAGTATGGGTGACCCACAGTTTTATAAGTGGTATCCCAACTGCTGTTTTTATACACTTCACCATATTGGCAGTTTCTCTTTACATCAACCCAAACTTCTTCACCATTTGAGTAATCCCAATAACCGCCGTTCGGGTATTTAATTTCGTTCACTCTCTTATACTTATAACCGTTCTTGTCAGCCCATTTGTAGCATTCTTCTATGATGTACTCACAGTCGGATTTTGTGAACTTCCATTTAGTTTCAGCCGGCTTGCTTTCCTGCTTCTTTGTAGTAGTCGCAGGCTTTGGTGTTTCCGCTTTCTTTGCGGTCGTTGTAGTCTGTATAACAATCTTGCTGTCGCTCAGATAGTCACCGTGTATAAAGCTACCGTCAGAAAGTTTGAAGTAGCCTGTATCGGTCTTAGCAGTTACCGTGACCTTATCGTTCACGTTGTACAGCTTGACGGTTTCTGCGCCGAGTACGGCTTTCTTTCTGCTGTAGCAGTCAGTATTGACATACTTAGTACCGCTTGCCTTTGTTTCCGTCCATTCGGGTGCAGGCTTTGTAGTAGCGGCGGTTGTTGTCGTTGCCGGC
>ENA-OOXC01000503-OOXC01000503.1-human-gut-metagenome-genome-assembly--contig:-NODE-503-length-29629-cov-2.968993_pt1 | contig 29629 bp, 19 predicted proteins | sample MGYA00241578_ERZ501325 | MGnify/ENA primary metagenome ERZ501325 (study PRJEB25962, sample SAMEA2042737) | human gut metagenome | biome: human gut; feature: human-associated habitat; material: faeces...
GCGTCTGGAGGAATTTCAACATTATTATGGAAATGCGACTTATGATGATGCGGGTACTATGGAGGCTGCTAAATTTCTACTTCGTATGTATGTGGAAAAAAATGATCCTGCTTTCCGTCCGGCTTTGGAGAAAACCATTGATTTTGTTTTGAAAAGTCAATATCCGGTGGGTGGATGGCCTCAACGTTATCCTTTGATGTATGATCACCCTTTTCAAGGTAAGAAAGATTATTCGTCTTTTATTACTCTGAATGATGATGTGATTCCTGATGCGACCGAGTTTTTGATTCAATGCTATCAAGCAATGGGGTTGCAAGGGGTAAAGGAGCCTATTATGCGTGCTATGTACTTGATGATTTCTCTTCAACAAGGGGAACCTTATGCAGGCTGGGCGGACCAATATACAGTAGATGATTTGAAACCGGCTCATGCCCGTTCTTATGAACCGCGCAGTGTGAACACCGGTACCACTGTCCGTCTGATCAATTTAATGATGGAATACTATAAACTTACAGCTGATACTCGTTTCCTGTCGGGTATTCCTGCTGCCATTCATTTTCTGGAATCAATGAAATTGCCGGAATCGGATGTGAAGAAATGGAAGAGTCAGTCAAATAATCCGGAAGCTATTCTGGTACCTCGTTTTGTTGATCCTGATACAGGTAAGCCACTGTATGTTCATCGTAAGGGAAGTAATGTGAAAAACGGTACTTATTATATTGATCAGAATATAGAAAATACAATAGCTCATTATAATTCGGCAACTTTTGTGAATCCTGGTGAACTGCGTCGTCGTTATGAGGAGGTGAAGAAAATCCCGGTATCCGAGTTGGCAAAGAATTCACCTTTCTTGCAGGATCAATTGGTTCCCCTACCTAAATATTATACTCGTTTACGTGGAAAAGCTACGGAAGAAGTTGCCCGGAAATTGGTGCAATCACTGACTAAGGACGGTTGCTGGCTCTCTCCTTTAAAGTCAACCTCGAACCCGTATAAGCCATATACTGTTTCAGGACCTAGTGAGGAAACGAAATATATAGCTACTTTTGTAGGGGACGAGCACGATACATCACCTTATCCGTGTACTACCGGAGAATTGTGCATCTCTGTAGGGGATTATATTGATAATATGATAAAATTAATTAGTTACCTTGAAAAGTAAAAGTTTGTTAGGTATAGGTTTATGAAGAATGCTGTAATTTGTTTATTGTTGTTCGGGATATGTCTGACGGTTTCTGCTCAAGAAAAGGTGGAAACCGTCTCTATGCGTTATGAAACGCAGAATGATATGCCGCTGTTTTATCAGAAGCTGAAAGAAAGTCTGACTTATCCTATGGCATGGGGGAACTCTTCTATCCGAAATTTTGAAAAATGGCGTGAAGAGGCTAGAAAAGTTTTGTTGGATTGTATGCAACCCGCTCCTCCTGTGGCGGCTTTTGATAAAGAAGTGATAGATACCGAGCAACGGAATGGATATAGGGCGGAGAAGATTTTGTTCAGTGTTTCGGAATATTCTCGTGTTCCTGCTTATCTGTTGGTTCCTGACGGGAATGGCCCGTTCCCGGCAGTATTGCTGCTTCACGATCACGGTGCACATTTTTCGATAGGGAAAGAGAAGATGGTACGTTCGGTGTGGAAGCATCTGTACTGGCCGATGCGGACGATTGGGCGGAAAAATGTTATGACAAACAGTATGTAGGTGATTATCTGGCAAGTCACGGATATGTAGTGCTTGCTGTGGATGCCTTGTTTTGGGGGGAACGGGGACGTAAGGAAGGAGTACGCTATGACTCACAGCAAGCGTTGGCGGCCAATATGTTACAGATGGGAATGTCTTGGGGAGCCTTGATAGCCTGGGATGATATTCGTAGCGCGGAATTTCTGGCCTCATTGCCCATGGTTCATAAGGAAAAGATAGGTACTATGGGATTTTCCATGGGAGCACATCGTGCCTGGATGGTCAGTGCCGCTACAGATGTGGTGAAGGCAGGCGCTGCTGTGTGCTGGATGAATACTACAGATAGCTTAATGACACTTACCAATAATCAGAACAAAGGCGGGTCTGCTTATTCCATGATTATTCCCGGAATACGGAATTGGATGGATTATCCTCATGTGGCATCTATCGCCTGTCCCAAACCGATGTTGTTCATCAATGGCTTGCGGGACAAACTTTTTCCTGTAAAGGGCGTTGAAAGCGCTTTCTCTACCATGCAGGATGTATGGAAGAGTCAATCGGTAGAAAATCTGTTGACCACCAAGTTCTATGATTTGCCCCATTTTTGCAGTAAGGAGATACAGGATGATATACTTGAGTTCTTTAATCAAAATTTAAAATAGAAAGCGATGAAAATTAAGATGTTGATGGCATTTGTTGCCTTGTTATTGTTTTCTGCTTTTACGGCAGACCGCACAATTACTATCTTTATGATAGGTGACTCGACTATGGCCAACAAATCCTTAGAGGGAGGTAATCAGGAACGTGGATGGGGCCATGTGCTGGGAGGATATTTCAGTGAGAATATTCGTGTGGAAAACCATGCTAGAAATGGTCGGAGTTCTAAAAGTTTTATTGATGAAGGATTATGGGAGGTAGTAATTAATAAAGTAAAGCCGGGTGATTATGTTTTTATTCAGTTTGGGCATAATGATGAGAAGGCCGATGAGAAACGTCATACTGATCCCGGATCTACTTTTGATGCCAATCTACGCCGTTTTGTAAAAGAAACACGTGCCAAAGGAGGAATTCCCGTTTTGTTCAATGCTATAGTTCGCCGTAATTTTCGGAATAATAAAAATGCGGTGGCCGAAGATGATGTGCGCAAGGATTTGTCAAAGGGGGGTGTTTCTCAAGATGGAGAAGTGTTGATTGATACTCATGGAAAATATTTGGAGTCTCCGCGTAACGTGGCAAAAGAGTTGGATGTGCCTTTTGTGGATATGAACAAGATAACGCATGATTTGGTGCAGGAGATGGGGCCGGAGGCTTCAAAAAAATTGTTCATGTGGATTCCTGAAGGTGTGTGTGCAGCTTGTCCGAAAGGGCGTGAGGATAATACGCACCTGAATGTATATGGGGCGCGTACTATTGCAGGTTTGACAGTGGATGCTATAGCTAAAGAGGTTCCTGTATTGGGGCCTTTTATACGTCATTATGATTTTGTTGTGGCAAAAGATGGCAGTGGTGATTTCTTTACCATTCAGGAAGCGATTCATGCTGTCCCCGATTTTCGTAAAGCAGGACGCACTACTATTCTAGTCCGTAAAGGGGTATATAAAGAAAAAGTGGTTATTCCTGAAAGCAAGATTAGTGTTTCTTTGATAGGTGAGGACGGAGCAATTCTGACAAATGATGATTTTGCTTCTAAAAAGAACTGTTTCGGAGAAGAAATGTCTACCTCCGGTTCATCAACCTGTTATATCTATGCTCCCGATTTCTATGCTGAGAATATCACTTTCGAGAATAGTGCCGGCAGAGTGGGGCAGGCAGTGGCCTGTTTTGTTAGTGGAGATCGCGCTTATTTCAAAAACTGTCGTTTTTTGGGAAATCAGGATACTTTGTACACTTATGGCAAAGACAGTCGTCAGTTTTATGACCATTGTTATATAGAGGGTACGGTGGATTTTATTTTTGGCTGGTCTACGGCATTGTTTAAGGATTGCACCATCCATAGTTTGGGTGATGGGTATGTTACCGCTCCTTCTACAGATCAAGGCAAAAAATATGGCTATGTTTTTATAGGCTGTAAATTGACGGGTGTGGCTGAGGCTCAGAAGGTGTATTTGTCCCGTCCTTGGCGTCCTTATGCACAGGCTGTTTATATTCATTGTGATTTGGGAAAGCATATTCTTCCGGTGGGTTGGAACAACTGGGGCAAAAAAGAAAATGAGGAAACCGTATTCTATGCTGAATATCAGAATACAGGAGAAGGGGCGGCTACCGCTTCGCGTGCTTCGTTTGGAAAGCAGCTGAACGATATCAGTAATTATAATGAAGCACAGATTTTGGCAGGTGATGACGGATGGAATCCGGTGGAAAATGGAAATGTGTTGTTGCAGAATTTAAAGAGATAAGCTGTTCTTTCTACCAGTAATAATACTTTGTCACTGTAGGGATGGATCTTATTTACCCCTATGGAAAATGTCAAGGAAGAGTGGAATGATAAAAGGGGTATTTAACTTTGCCCCTTTTATTTTTTTAGGAACTTGTATGTCGGTATCTCTCGTTTTTTATGTATTTTTGCCATACTATATATGAAAATCTACGAAATGAAAAGACACATTCTGTTTATACTTACTTTGCTGTTCTTTTTTTATGCAAAAAGTCAGCCTAATTGTATCTTTACTCATTATTCTTCGGAAAACGGTTTGTCTCAGAACTCTATCATGAGCATGGTACAAGACCATAATGGAGTTTTATGGTTCTCTACTTGGGATGGAATCAACCGGTTCAATGGTTATGACTTCAAAGTTTATAAAGCCAGACAAGGGAATAAAATTACTATGACTAACAACCGGGTAGACTTATTGGAAGTAGACCCTTATAATTATATTTGGCTGCAAACGTATGATTACCGTGTGTATCGTTTTGACCAAAGAACAGAGAAATTCGAACAAATTCCTGCAGAAGGTGAAGAGGAGGGCATGCGTTTCTCTTCTATTAAAATATTGCCCGACAGTGTCATTTGGCTACTTTCTGAAAATGAGGGGGCTGTCCGTGTGAAAACAAACCCTAAAGATTACAGTATAACTACCCAAGTATATGCTACTCATAGTCGTGGAGGAAATGCCGTTCATATTAATCAGGTTTTTAGCGATGCTTACAATCAAGAGTGGTTGCTTACTGATAACGGTCTGCTGAAGATTACGAATGATAAAGAAGAGCCTGTCTCTTATTTTGTGAATATCCAGTCAGGCAAAGATGAACCCGTACAGGCCTTCTACTCTTTTTGCAGTTATGGTGACGAACTTTATTTTGGATCAGACAGAGGACGGATATGGTGCTATTCTTTGCAAAATGAAATCTTTCGTCTTTGGGAATTGCCGGTAAAGGATAAAGTGATTGCTATAAATGAAATAAAAGGTACGGGGCTGTTGATAACAACTGCCCATGAAGGATTGATATTGTACCATTCGGATACAAAAGAGTGTAAAGTCTATAATAAATCCAATTGTCCCGAATTCCCGGCAGACGCTTTCCGTTCTGTTTATGTTGACAGTAAGCAGGAAGCATGGTTTGAGATGACCGAATGGGGAAAGGTTTGTCATTTCAATCCTTTGACGGAAGTATTTAAGCAAGAAAAGATGCAAGTGGAGCCTCGTGGTGCCGATCGTTCCTATCCCAGTTTTCATATTTGTGAAGACTTGAACGGTAATTTGTGGGTACATCCGCAAGGAGGAGGGCTTTCTTGGTATGACAGAGAGGCAAATCGGCTGTTGCCTTTCTATAATGATCCCGATTCACCCGATTGGCACTTTTCCAATAAATTACATTCCATGTTATCCGATAAGCAAGGCAATCTTTGGTTATGTACTCATTCTAAGGGGTTGGAGAAGATTACTTTTTTAGGAAGCCAGTTCCATATTTATCCCCGCATGGGTCACAGTTATGACTTGAATTCCAATACGGTACGTGCGTTGTTTGAAGATAGCGAACATCGCATCTGGATGGGAAAACGGGATGGTCAGATTGAAATTTATTCTTCTGATTTAGATTTTCAGGGTATTCTGACTGAAGAGGGGATTATAGCTAAATCTGGTAGGCCGTTAAGTGGAGTTCCTTATCATATCATGCAAGATTCTCGCGGAAACATTTGGATTGCTACTAAAGGGGATGGTATTATTCTGGCAGAAAAGGAGGGGACCCATTTTAAGTTTACTCGATTCAAATATGATGAAGATGATATTTATAGCCTGAGTCATAATAGTGTTTACTGGTTACATGAAGACAAGCATGGACGCATTTGGGTGGCAACTTTCGGTGGAGGGTTGAATTATATTCAGAAAACTCCTGAAGGGAAATATGTGTTTATTAGTTCTAGAAATAACCTGAAAGGTTTTCCGTATGACCGTTGTTATCGTGTACGCCATATCACTTCTGATAAGAAGGGGAATATATGGGTGGGGAGCAGTGATGGCGCGCTTAGTTTTAAAGAGGATTTTAAAGATCCGGAGTCGATTGTGTTCCATCTTTATGCACGTATCCCCGATGATATGAATTGTCTGAGCAACAATAACGTATATCGGGTTGTAACCACTTCTCAAGGAGAAGTTTATTTAGCTACATTTGGTGGTGGCCTTAACCAACTTGTTTCCATGAACGGAGAAGGGGGAGCTGTATTTAAATCCTATACAGTGAAGAATGGTCTGCCTTCAGATATCCTGTTGTCTGTAGAAGAGGATGACACAGGAAGCTTGTGGATAAGTACGGAAAACGGATTGAGTAAATTTATTCCGTCCGAACAACGTTTTGAGAATTATAATGAAAGGGATTTTGGTGGTAAGATACGTTTTGAGGAGGGAACGTCGTTGAATCTTAGTTCCAGCACCATTTTGTTTGGTACCAGTCGTGGCGTGCTTTATTTTGAACCAGAGCATATTAAGAAGAGTAATTATGTTCCATCCATTATTTTAGGTACTTTGAAGATATCCAATCAAGAGGTAGTTCCAGGGGTATCAGGAAGTTTGTTGCGGCAATCACTCAATAATACAGAACATCTGGTACTTTCACATAAGGAGAATATTGTAACCTTATCGTTTGCTGCATTGGATATGATTTATCCTGAAAATATCCGTTATGCTTATCGTTTACGCGGATTTGATAAAGAATGGAATTATGTAGACAGACAGCGTACCGCTACATATACTAATCTTCCGAAAGGAGATTATGTTTTTCAGGTTAAATCGACCAATAGTGATGGGGTTTGGGTAGAGAATGAGCGCAGTTTGAGAATCACCATTCAGCCTTCGTTTTGGGAAACGGCTTGGGCTATGGCAATTTATATTCTTGCTTTTCTGTTGATTCTGTTTTCAGGAGTATATATATTGTTTACTATTTATCGTCTGAAACATGAAGTGTCTGTGGAACAGCAGGTTTCTGATATAAAACTTCGTTTTTTTACAAATATTTCTCACGAACTTCGCACTCCGCTGACATTGATTGCAGGTCCTGTGGAATATGTTCTGAAAAACAAGACTTTGCCGGATGATGTACGTGAGCAATTGCATGTAGTAGAACGTAATACCGACCGTATGCTTCGCTTGGTGAACCAAATTCTTGATTTCCGCAAAATACAGAAAAATAAAATGAAGTTGCGTATAGAACAGATCGATATTGTTCCTTTTGTACGCCATATCATGGATAATTTTGAATCGTTGGCCGAAGAGCATCATATTGATTTTGTATTCGAAAGTGAAATGCCTTCCTTGAAACTGTGGGTAGATGCGGATAAGCTGGAAAAGATTGTCTTTAATCTGCTTTCCAATGCTTTTAAGTATACTCCACAGGGTAAGATGATTACGCTTTTCATTCATGAAAATGAACATAATGTGGCGATTGGTGTGCAGGATCAAGGTATAGGAATTTCTGAAAGCAAGAAAGCTTCCCTTTTTGTCCGTTTTGAAAATCTGTTGGACAAGAATTTGTTTAATCAGCAAAGTTCTGGTATCGGTCTTTCTTTGGTTAAGGAATTGGTGGAACTGCACAAAGCGACTATCCGTGTGGATAGTAAAGAGGGGGAGGGCAGCTGTTTCACGGTTGAGTTTTTGAAAGGTAAAGAGCACTATACGGAGAATGTGGAGTTCATTCTCTCTGATTCTGTCGAAATGAGGCCGGAAGAGGTGGAAGAATCTGTTCAGGGACATGAAGAGAAGAGGAATGAAAGCAAAACGATGTTGCTGGTTGAAGATAATTTGGAACTTCGTTTCTTTTTGCGTAGTATCTTTATCTCAAATTTCAACGTCATAGAGGCTGTCAATGGGGCTGAAGGTTTGGATAAGGCTTTGAAGTTTGTTCCGGATATTATTATTAGTGATATCATGATGCCGGAAAAGGATGGTATTACCATGACAGAAGATTTGCGTGCTAATATGGCGACCAGTCACATTCCAGTCGTTTTACTGACGGCTAAAACGGATATGGACAGTAAGTTGGAGGGTATGGAGCTGGGAGTTGAGGATTATATAACGAAGCCGTTTAGTGCCACTTACCTGAAGGCTAGGGTGGAGAATATTTTGACACAACGTGTCAAGTTACAACAGTTGTATTGTGCGAATCTGATGAATATTCAGCCTGTTGCGGAGGAAGAACAGCAAACACAGCCTGAGATGTCTTCCCATGACCGTAAGTTTATGGAGAAACTGACGGAATTAATGGAGAAGAATATGGATAATGGCGATTTGATAGTGGATGATTTGGTACAAGAACTTGCGGTGAGTCGTTCTGTCTTTTTCAAGAAACTGAAAACCCTGACAGGACTTGCCCCCATTGAGTTTATTAAAGAGATGCGTGTGAAACGTGCCGCGCAATTGATAGAAAGTGGTGATTATAATATGACGCAGATTGCTTATATGGTAGGTATTAATGATCCTCGTTATTTCAGCAAATGTTTTAAACAACGTTTTGGTATGACACCTACCGAATATAAAGAGAATGCGAAAAATAAGCGATAACTTTTGCTGCTGTTGGTTCGTTTTTGCAGCGTTTGTTTTTTTGATTTCTTGAACGGTATGTTTAAATGTAGGGTGTTTCTTTTGTTATGTGAGTGAGTTGCTCATGTTATTTTATTATTTTTTCGAATATGTAATGGGGGTTTTTCTGAATTTTTAGTCTTTTACATAGATAATGAACTAAAAAGAGGAAAAAGATGAAAAAAGTAATTTTATTTATGGTAGGTGTTTTGGCGAGTCTGATGTTGAGTGCTCAGTCTCGTTGGAGTGTTACGCCGGAAGCCGGCTTGGTAGTGAATAAGGAAAATGAAGGGACATCAGTTACATTAGGTTTTAAAGCTGGTGCCGGTGTATTGTATCAGTTAAAGGAAGGGGTGGGAAAAAAGCCTTCTTTTGGCTTGAAGTCCGGAGTTTATATCTTAATGCAGAAAGGTGGGTATCATCCTATGAGTTGGGGAAACATATCAACAGGGGGAGGATTTAGCATGGATTATGAAAAAACGAATGTTGAGTCCACGCGTTATTATTTGCAATTGCCTGTTATGGCTCATTGGGGTTTTAAACTTTGTGATGATGTGCGTCTTAAATTAGCAGTAGGACCTTATGTAGCTGTAGGAATTGGTGGACGTACTAATGCTTATGTTTCTTCCTCAAAATATAATATAGATGAAGAAACAGGTGTTGGACAGTATGAATATCGGAATGATTATTACCGGTTTGGCACATTTAAAGGAAAAACAGTAAATGAGGAATTTGGTTTTGAGGCGTCCCCTCGTTTGGATTGGGGAGGAACGGCTTCTGTCGGGATTGCTGTTAAACGGATTTCATTTACTATCGGGTATGATTTGGCTTGGGGAAAATATAATAAGGAACAGAATGATTTAAGGATACGGAATCATATGGTTAGCTTTACTTCAGGGTATAGTTTCTGATAAGAAAAGGATAAATGAAACAAACATACACAAAATTCTTTGTTTAAGATTGTTAAATGAAGAATTTTGTGTATGTTTGTTTTTTATAAACACGATAAAAGTTCAATCTATGAGGAAAATGCTATTCATTACCCTTTTAATGGGCGGTCTGTGTACGACTGTCTCTGTTGCAAAGGCACAGGAACGCTTGCCAGAATACCTGCAGGCAGAGAAGTACACACAAGAAAAATTGAACACCATGTTGTTTTCTACTGTGGTGGATCCGCATTGGTTCCAGAAAGGTAATAATTTCTGGTTCGAGTACAAAACAAGTGAAGGAACCTTTTGGTATGTGGTTGATCCGGCTGCCCGGACAAAGAAGCTTTTGTTTGATAGGGATGAATTAGCTTCTCAGCTTACTGAAATTGTAAAAGATCCCTTTGAGGCACGCCATTTGCCAATCACAAATCTGAAAGCGGAAGAAGATGGGCGTACCTTTACTTTTGAAGTAAAATCAACAAAAGATGCGACACCAAAGAAAGATGGCAAGGATAAGAAGGACAAGAAGAATGAGAAGGAAATCTTTTATTTTTCTTATGACTATCCTACCCGTAAATTGACCCATCTGAAAGATAAAGAAGACGACCTGAAGAAAATCTATTGGGGATCAGTTTCTCCTGATGGTAAAACGGTGATTTATGCCAAGGATTTGAATTTGTATCGCATGAGTCGTGAAGATTATGAAAAAGCGAAAAAAAATGAAAAGGATAGTACGATCGTGGAAATCCAGCTTACTACAGATGGCATGAAGGATTTTGGCTATGGTATTCCCTATAGTATGCTTAATACAGATACTTTATGTAATGGCAAGCGTCGTCGTGTAGGTGGAGTGTGGTCTCCGGATTCACGTTATTTTGCTATGACAGTTTCTGACGATCGCGCTGTGAAAGAGTTATGGGTAATAAATTCGATGGCCCATCCGCGTCCCACATTGGAAACTTATAAATACCAGATGCCGGGAGAAAAGGAAGCTCCCATAGAACACCTGTACTTGTTTGACTTGGTTGATAATAAACGTAAGGAAATTAAAGTAGCAGCTTATAAAGATCAAAGCATTGGCCTGGAATACAAACCAATGATGCAAAAACAGCGTGATATGGAAGATCAGGCTGCCGTTTGGCAGGGTGATAACAACCGTTTCTTCCTGACCCGCAGCAGCCGTGATTTACATCGGATTGATGTTTGTTCCTATACGATAGGACAGGATTCCGTTGTACCTGTTATAAAAGAACGGATGAATACCTATCAGGAAACTCGTCCTTTAAGAGTCTTGAATGGTGGAAAAGAAATTATTCAATGGAGTGAGCGTGATGGTTGGGCACACCTTTATTTATATGATGATCAGGGTAATTTGAAAAATCGTATCACAAAAGGTCCCTGGCACGTGGAGGAAATCTTGAAAGTAGATGATAAGGCGCGTGTGATTTATTTTACTGCTAATGGAATGAATGCTAAAGAACATCCTTATTATGAACATTTGTATCGTGTGAATTTGGATGGCAGCGGTTTGAAACTACTGACTAAAGGGGATTATTTCCATCGTGTGGAAGTGGATGATGATGCTCGTTTTGTGGTGGATAATTATTCGCGTGTAAATACAGTGCCTTGCGCCATCCTGCTGGATACTAATGGCAATAAGGTAATGGATATTCAGGAGAGTGATTTTTCACAGCTTTTTGCTGCCGGTTATAAATTTCCGGAAATATTTAAGGTAAAGGCGGCTGATGGCGTGACAGATCTGTATGGTGTGATGTATAAACCTTTTAATTTTGACTCAACTAAGGTTTATCCTATTGTGGATTATGTTTATCCTGGGCCACAGGTGGAAGGTGTTTATTATCCGTTTACCCGTATGAGCCCCCGTACCGACCGTTTGGCACAGGCCGGATTTATTGTTATTTCTGTGGGACAACGCGGCGGGCATCCTAGCCGCTCTAAATGGTATCATAATTATGGATATGGAAATATGCGTGATTATCCGCTGGCCGATCATAAATATGCTATCGAGCAATTGGCGCAGCGTCATCATTTTATAGATATAGATAAGGTTGGTATTCATGGACATTCGGGAGGTGGATTTATGAGTACGGCGGCTATGTGCCAATACCCGGATTTCTTCAAAGTGGCTGTTTCTTGTGCCGGAAATCATGATAACAATATCTATAACCGTTGGTGGAGTGAAACGCATCACGGCGTAAAAGAGGTGGTGAGTGAGAAAGGGGATACAACTTTCGTTTATAAGATTGCTACTAATCCTGAAATAGCGAAGCAATTGAAAGGAAATTTGTTATTGATTCATGGTGATATTGATAATAATGTGCATCCGGGCAATACCTTACGGGTAGTTGACGCCTTGATTCGTGCCGGGAAGCGTTTTGATATGCTGATTCTTCCTCAACAGCGTCATGGATTCGGCGATATGAATGAATATTTCTATTGGAAACTGGTTGATTACTTTTCCGAACATCTGAAAGGGAAAAGTGAAAAATCGGTAGATATACCGAAACGGTAGATTTAGGATCATTGCCGGACGAATATGAAAGGAGCACAGAGGTTCGTGTCATTAAGATACCTTTGTGCTCCTTCTTGTTTTTATATTATAGCAGACTGTTGATATAAGCCTTCATGTCCGGTGTCGCGGATTTTGCTTCCAGATACAGTTTATACTGCGCTTTGGTACGTACCAGATTATGGTCTTTATACCGGGTTTGATAATACGTGTCTCCGTTTATATAATCTGCTAAAAAGCGTACAGCTTGCATATAAGGGAACAGAGTTGCAGCGTATGGTAGCATTTCTATTTCAAGAGGGGTCAGGAAAGCTCGGGCCGACTCAATATAACCTTTGGTAAATGCTTTGAAGATTTCCATGTTGAACTTCACCTTATTTAAATCAGCCTCATCCTCCTTGCCGGTATTGGCTGCCGAACGGAGGAAATCACCGAAATCGGAGAAAATGAAACTGGGCATTACCGTGTCCAGGTCAATGACACACAACACTTTTCCGTTTTCATCAAATAACATGTTGCTTACTTTTGTGTCACAGTGGCAGATGCGTTTGGGCAATTTGCCTTCACGGTAAAAACGTTCAGCGCTGCACATCGTATCAGCATCTTTTTCTATTGCGTCCACTATGTCCTGTACTTCTGCCAAACGGCCAGACATGTTGGCAGATACGGCTTCACGTAATTGTTTTAAGCGGAATTCCATATTGTGGAAATCGGGGATGATTTCTCCGAGTTGTTCGGGTACATCAGCCAGCATGGCCTGGAATTCACCAAACTTCAGTCCTGCCAGATAGGAAGATTCCGGTGTAACTGTTTCCAATGTTTGTGAACGCGGAATAAATATTGAAATTCGCCAATAACCTTCTCCATCATAGAAATAGGTCTTGCCATTGGTGGAAGGTAGAAAATGGAGTACCTTACGTTCAATGTCCTCTTCGTGTCTGGCTTCCAGCTTTTGGCGGATGTGTCTGGTCACTACTTCTATATTGTGTTGCAGCATTTCAATATTGGTAAATATTAAATGGTTGATTCGTTGCAATACATAGTCAGGCTCTTCAGGAGATACCGATTTTACCAGATAAGTCTGATTGATGAGGCCGGATGTCAAAGCTTTGATTTCTTTCACTTCACCCACTTTGGGGAACTGTTTGATAATTTTTTTGAGGTTTTCCATAGGTTTGTTTGAATAATGTCTATATATACGAAACAAAGATAACTTCTTTCCTTCAATTGGAGGAAAGAAGTTATCTTAAAAAACATATAATAGGAATATAAATCTTTTTATTTTTTCAAATCAGTCTGGAACATACGGTCGGCGCGTAACAGATGACGCCAGTAGGAAACCAATTCTTGTGATTCCTGCAATACATTGAGGTACACCATGGAAGCTTTTACATTGACATCCCGTTCTTGTATGCGGTCCATCTGTTCTTTGCGCAAGGTAGAGATCTTGCCTTTCAGAATGGCGCCTTCACGTAGCAAGGCATCAGTCTGATCGTAGGCCTTGTTGGCAAGTACTTCAGTAGCCTTGGTCATTAATGCGGTCATCTCATCGCGGATAGGGATGAACTCGTTAGTGGCACGTTCCGATAATGGGGTGAACTTATTGTCCACATGTTCTTTACAAGGATCGCAGATACGTTTCAGACAGTAAAGCATTTGTTCACAACTGTTGCTTCCCAAGTGGAACCAAGTGTTTTTCTCGATAGCAGTAAAGTTGTCTATACGGCGCAGACCTAGTATTTCTTTACGGCGTATCTTTTTTAACATTTCTTTCTGATTGTCGGTATTGTTCACGGCCTTGCGCAGAGCTTTCAGATTTTCGTTGATGAAACCGTCGGTTATCTGCCGGTAGGTTTCATTGGTGAATGCCATTTCGGCTACCAATGTGTTATTTACATGCTGGCGGAGTAATCTCCAACGCTCTTCTTTGTCTTTACTGGCAATGAGGCGGGAGAATATGTCGTCTTTGCCTTTATCCTTCTGTTTCTTGCTGTAGTGTATGTTGCTGCGTACCAATAGGAAGATGGCAAGTGCAATAAGGGCCAACATGGCGAATGTGCCTCCATAATACATGATGAGCGTAACCACAAAACAGATCGTGAAAGCGGCTCCGGCAGTGATGAACCATCCACCGATAACAGAAAGCACACCGGTGATACGGTATACGGCACTGTCACGGCTCCAGGCACGGTCGGCTAATGAACTACCCATAGCTACCATGAAAGTTACGTAAGTGGTAGAAAGAGGGAGTTTCAAAGAGGTTCCCAAAGCTATGAGCAGACCGGCCAGTACCAAATTGACAGAAGCGCGTATCAAATCAAATGCTGCCCCGTTCTCCATAATCATCACATCTTTGTTAAAACGGCTGTCGGCCCATCGTTTCAGATTGTCGGGCAATATTTTAGCTATACTTTCCGAAGCGCTCATGGTAGAACGGACAATACTGCGTGCTACAGCGGAAGAACCAAACATTTCGTCACCTTCATCCTGACGCGAGAGATCTACCGAAGTCTTCACTACATTTTGCGCTTTTTTTGAAGTAATCAGCGCATATACCATAATGACGCCTGCTAAAAATAAAAAAAGAAATGGGGTTTTAGCCGGACCATTCAGTGAGTTCATCAAGTATCCCATTGGTTCACCGTTTCCATTAGCCATGAAGTCTGTATAAGCTGAGAAGCCTGCCAAGGGCACACCGATGAAGTTTACTAAGTCATTGCCTGCAAAAGCCATAGCTAAGGCAAAAGTACCTAACATTACCACCACCTTGAATACATTTATCTTGCACCAATGCAATATTTGCATCAGAATGGTGAAGAACACAAAACTGCAACTTACTAACATCAAGGTGTTTTCCTGAATCCAATGTTTGTTTTCGGTGGTCATGAAGGCGGAATCTTTCAGGCCTTTTATCAACATGAAGTAGATAATGGCCGTAACAGCGATACCGCCGAACAGTCCGATAGTGTATTTCAGTTTCTTTGTATAATTAAATGTGAAGAGGAGACGGGAGAGATATTGTACTAATGTGCCGAAGAAGAAGGCTACTGCTACTGAGAGGAAGATACCTAAAATGACGGACAATGCCTTTTCCGTATTCAGCAGATCAGCAAATCCTAGCATTCCAGTTTCGTCTCCTGCTATTTTGATAAGAGCTAGAACGAAAGTTCCTCCCAATAGTTCGAATACCATGGATACGGTAGTGGAGGTAGGCATTCCTAAGGAATTGAAAATATCCAATAGGACTACGTCTGTTACCATAACTGCTAGAAAGATACACATTAACTCCTGAAAATAAAATTGTTCAGGTCTGAAAATACCGTGTCGTGCGATTTCCATCATACCGTTGCTCAGTGTGGCGCCGATGAAGATACCGAAAGCGGCAATGGCGATGATGGTCTTGAATGACGCGGCTTTAGCACCAATGGCGGAATTCATAAAGTTCACTGCGTCATTGCTGACGCCTACTACCAAATCGAATATGGCTAGCAGAAAAAGGAATACAACGATTCCCAAAAACATAGTTTCCATATAATTTTGTCTCTCTATTTTATTGGGCGCAAAGGTACGGGAGGTATATTATGATAAAATGTCATATATGTTACATTTGTGTTACAGGCGTTTTTTTGTTCGCCACGGATTGCACGGATTCACACAACTTGATTTTTAATTTATTATTATCCATATTTAGTGGCGAATCTCTTCTTTTTTGAGACAAATATGAGTGGATAAATAATATTTCACGTTTATGTGTGGAATTTATAGAGTGAAAATTTATACCTTTGTAGCCCAAATACTTAATCTATAAAAAATGTCAGAGGCTAAGAGAATTAAAACCGCATTGGTGTCGGTTTATCACAAAGAAGGTTTGGACGAGATTATAACCAAACTACACGAAGAAGGAGTAGAGTTCCTGTCAACAGGAGGTACAAGACAGTTTATCGAATCTTTAGGTTTCCCTTGCAAAGCGGTGGAGGATCTTACTACTTATCCCTCTATTTTGGGCGGACGTGTGAAGACACTGCATCCTAAAGTCTTTGGAGGTATTTTATGCCGTCGTGGTTTGGAACAAGATATGCAACAGATAGAAAAATATGAAATACCCGAAATAGATTTGGTCATCGTTGACCTGTATCCGTTTGAGGCAACTGTGGCTTCGGGGGCCGAAGAACAAGCTATCATCGAAAAAATTGATATAGGTGGTATTTCTTTGATTCGTGCTGCTGCTAAGAACTTTAATGATGTGGTGATTATCGCTAGTCAGGCACAATATAAGCCGTTCCGTGATATGTTGCTGGAACATGGCGCTACTACTTCACGCGAGGAACGCCGTTGGTTCGCAAAAGAAGCGTTTGCTGTTTCTTCTCATTATGATTCTGCTATCTTTAACTATTTTGATGGTGGTGAAGGTTCGGCTTTCCGTTGCGCGGTGGAAGAACAAAAACAACTTCGTTATGGTGAAAATCCTCATCAGAAAGGTTATTTCTATGGAAATCTGGATGCGATGTTCGACCAGATTCATGGAAAAGAAATTTCCTATAACAATTTGTTGGATATCAATGCAGCTGTTGATTTGATTGATGAATTTGATGAGGTGACATTTGCCATTCTGAAGCATAATAATGCCTGTGGATTAGCTTCGCGCCCTACTGTGCTGGAAGCATGGAAAGATGCGTTGGCAGGCGATCCGGTGTCGGCTTTCGGAGGTGTGTTGGTTACTAATGCCGTGATTGATAAAGAAACAGCGGAAGAAATCAATAAACTGTTCTTTGAGGTAATTATTGCTCCGGATTATGATGTAGATGCATTAGAGATTCTGGGACAGAAGAAGAACCGTATTATTTTGGTTCGTAAGGAAGCTAAATTGCCGAAGAAACAATTCCGTTCTTTATTGAATGGGGTTTTGGTTCAGGAAAGAGACCTGGACGTGGAAACTCCTGCCGACTTGAAGCAGGTTACTGAAAAAGCTCCTACGGCGACTGAAGTAGAGGATATGTTATTTGCAAATAAGATTGTGAAGAATAGTAAAAGTAATGCTATTGTACTGGCCAAGAACAAACAACTGCTGGCTAGCGGTGTAGGTCAGACTTCACGTGTGGATGCATTGAAACAAGCCATTGAAAAAGCAAAATCATTTGAGTTTGATTTGAATGGCGCAGTGATGGCCAGTGATGCTTTCTTCCCTTTCCCCGATTGTGTAGAGATAGCGGATAAGGAGGGTGTGAAAGCTGTTATCCAGCCGGGAGGCTCTGTAAAAGACGAGTTGACTTTCCAATACTGCAATGAACATGGCGTAGCTATGGTCGTTACAGGGATTCGTCACTTTAAACACTAAGATCATTGCAATTTACCATTTGCGGCTACAATCGGACTGTTTATACAGCATTGTTCAGGTAAATGGTAAATTGCAAATGTCAATTGTAAATTGCTAAATTGTAAATGAATTTATGGGATTATTCTCCTTTACACAAGAGATTGCGATGGACCTTGGCACTGCCAATACCATCATTTTAAATAACGGGAAGATTGTAGTGGACGAACCTTCGGTCGTTGCGCTTGATCGCCGTACCGACAAGATGATTGCCGTAGGCGAACGGGCTAAAATGATGTACGAGAAGGAAAATCCGAATATTCGTACTGTACGTCCGCTACGCGACGGGGTTATTGCCGACTTTAATGCCTGTGAACAGATGATGCGCGGTTTAATAAAGAAAGTGAACATGGGTAATCGTTTCTTTTCTCCTTCTTTGCGTATGGTGATCGGAGTTCCCTCGGGTAGCACTGAAGTAGAGCTTCGTGCGGTACGTGACAGTGCTGAGCATGCGGGAGGACGGGATGTTTATTTGATTTTTGAACCTATGGCCGCGGCTATTGGTATCGGTATTGATGTAGAGGCTCCTGAAGGTAATATGATTGTTGATATAGGTGGTGGTTCTACAGAAATTGCCGTGATTTCATTGGGTGGTATTGTTTCCAACAATTCGATACGTATTGCCGGTGACGATCTTACAGCCGATATTCAGGAATATATGAGCCGTCAGCACAATGTGAAGGTGAGTGAACGTATGGCCGAACGTATCAAGATACATGTAGGTGCTGCCTTGACTGATTTGGGAGATGATGCTCCCGAAGATTACATTGTACGCGGGCCTAACCGTATCACTGCTCTTCCCATGGAAGTTCCGGTGTGTTATCAGGAGGTGGCGCATTGTTTGGAAAAGAGTATTGCAAAAATTGAAACAGCTATCCTTAGTGCATTGGAACAGACTCCGCCTGAACTTTATGCTGATATTGTTTTGAACGGTATTTATTTGGCTGGTGGTGGTGCTTTGCTGCGTGGTTTGGACAAGCGTCTGACAGACAAAATCAATATTCCGTTCCATATAGCCGAAGATCCTTTGCTGAGTGTGGCGAAAGGTACCGGTATTGCACTGAAGAATGTAGATCGTTTCTCTTTTTTGATGCGGTAAATGATTTGCTAATGAGGCAGTTTGCTAATTTGCTAATGCCATGCGGTATGGATAGCGCAGTACATTGGCACATTGGCAAATTAGCACATTGAACAATTGGTATTAATGAAAAATCTGCTGAATTTCTTTTTAAAGTATAATTACTGGTTTCTCTTTGTTCTTTTGGAGATAATCAGTTTTGCTTTATTATTCCGCTTCAACAGTTATCAGGGGAGTGCGTTCTTTACATCTGCTAATTTTGTTTCGGGAGCTATGTATGATGCAGCCAATAATGTTACCGGATATTTTCATCTGAAAACGATCAACGATGAGTTGGTACAGAAAAATGTGGAACTGGAATTGCAGTTGGAGAGTATCCGTAAAGCTTTGATTGAAGCGACGGAAGACAGCAGTGGTGTAGAACAGCTTAAGCAGGAAGCACTGGCAGGATATGATATATTCAAGGCTAGCGTGATAAATAACAGTGTCACTCATGCTGATAACTATATTACACTTGACAAAGGAGAAGCGGATGGCATTCGTAGTGAGATGGGAGTGGTAAATGGAAGCGGTGTGGTTGGTATTGTTTATCTCACCTCTCCACATTACTCCATTGTCATTCCGGTATTGAATTCCAAAAGCAGTATTAGCTGTAAGATAAAACGGAGTGATTATTTCGGCTTCTTGAAATGGGATGGCGGTTCATCCGAATTTGCTTTTATAAAGGATATGCCCCGTCATTCATTATTTTCTTTAGGTGACACCATTGTAACCAGTGGACACAGTGCTGTTTTCCCTTCCGGCATTCCGGTGGGTACGGTAGATGATATCGCCGATAGTCACGATGGCTTGTCTTATTTGCTGCGGGTGAAACTATTTACGGACTTCGCCCGTTTGAATGATGTGCGCGTAATTGCCCAAAAAGGGCAGGAGGAACAATTGGAGTTGGAAAAGCAGGTAAAAACGACTAAGTAAGAAGGTTGATGTTGACTTATCTACAAAGAATAGAGTGGTTTATCGGACTGGTACTGTTGCAAGTGCTGGTGCTGAATCATATGCATATCAACGGGTATGCCACTCCTTTCTTTTTTATCTATTTTATTTTGAAGTACAATTCGGGAGTTAGCCGTAATGTCCTTATGATATGGGCATTCCTGTTGGGATTGACAGTCGATATATTAGGCAACACTCCGGGGATGAATGCGGCTGCGGCCACTGTACTGGCTTTTATGCGTGAACCTGTATTACGATTAGTCACGCTCCGCGATAGCGTCGAGGATTTTGAACCAGGTATCAAAAGTATGGGATTCTCGCCTTTCTTCCGGTATATCTTATTGTGTACTTTCTTATTTTGTACCATTTTACTTGTCATAGATACTTTTTCATTCTTCAACCTGCCTGTCTTATTGTTGAAAATATTGACAGATGCCTCAATAACCGTCATTTGTATATTGTGTGCTGAGGCAATCAGGAGGAAAAAATAGTGGAAAGAGATTATAATCTGGAGAAGCGGAAATATGTAATCGGTGCATCGGTAATCGTTATTGTGCTGATTTACTTGATACGTCTTTTTACCTTGCAGATTATGAGTGAGGATTATAAAAAGAATGCAGATAGCAACGCTTTTCTGAACAAGACACAATACCCTAGCCGTGGGGTGATGTACGATCGGAACGGTAACCTGCTGGTATACAACCAACCTGCCTATGATGTAACGATGGTGATGAAAGAGGTGCATAATCTTGATACGCTTGATTTATGTAAAACATTGAATATTACTCCCGGGTATTTCAAGAAGCGTATTCGTGAGATAAAGGACAGACGTTCCAATCCGGGCTACTCTCCATATACTCATCAGGTATTTATGACCCAGCTTTCGGCAGAAGAGTGCGGAGTCTTCCAAGAAAAACTGTTCAAGTTTCCCGGTTTTTATATTCAGCGGCGTACTATCCGCCAGTATAATTACAATGCGGCTGCTCATGTTCTGGGAGATATTGCAGAAGTGTCCAAGGGGGATATTGAAGCGGATGATTACTATGTACGCGGTGACTTTATAGGGAAACAGGGGGTGGAACGCTCATACGAAAAACAGTTGAGGGGCGAGAAAGGAGTGGAGATATTACTGCGCGATGCCCGTGGACGTATTCAGGGACGGTATATGGACGGGAAATATGACAAGACTCCCGTTCCGGGGAAGAATCTGAAACTAGGTATAGACATAGAGCTTCAGATGTTGGGAGAGCGTCTGTTGGAAGGGAAGATAGGCAGTATAGTGGCTATCGAGCCATCCACAGGAGAAATACTTTGTATGGTATCTGCTCCCACTTTTGACCCAAGATTGATGGTGGGGCGCCAACGGGGTAAAAATCATCTGGAACTGGCGCGTGACAGTTGGAAACCATTGCTGAACCGTTCTATTATGGGGCAATTCCCACCGGGATCTACTTTCAAGACTACTCAGGCGTTGACTTTCCTGCAAGAGGGGATTATTACTCCTCAGACAGCCTATTCTTGCTATCATGGCTTTGTGTATGCCGGTCTTAGGGTGGGTTGCCACTCCCATGGGTCGCCCCTGCCTTTGGTGCCTGCCATTGCAACTTCCTGTAACGGTTATTTTTGTTGGGGGTTGTTTCACATGATAGGGGCAAAGAAGAAGTATGGTTCTGTACAGGCTGCCATGAATACATGGCGTGATTATATGGTTTCTATGGGATTTGGTTATCCTTTGGGAGTAGACCTTCCGGGTGAGAAGCGTGGGATGATCCCGAATGCTGCTTATTATGATAAGAACTATCGGGGATCATGGAACGGACTGACGATTATTTCTATCTCCATCGGTCAGGGGGAAGTGACGGCTACTCCGTTGCAGATTGCTAACCTTGGGGCTACTATTGCTAACCGGGGCTATTATATTACTCCGCATGTAGTGAAAGAAGTGGAAGACGAGCCGTTGGATACCCTGTATACGACCAAACATTATACTAAAGTAAGCCGTGAACATTATCAGACAGTAGTCGAAGGTATGCGTTCGGCAGTATTGGGAGGAACTTGCCGTAATGCGAATATTCCGGGAATTGAAGTGTGTGGCAAGACAGGTACGGCGCAAAACCGTGGAAAGGACCATTCTGCTTTTATGGGGTTTGCACCAATGAATGATCCTAAGATTGCCGTGGTAGTCTATGTAGAGAATGGAGGTTGGGGAGCAACTTATGGTGTACCTATCGGTGCATTGATTATGGAGAAATATTTGAAAGGAGAACTTTCACCGGAAAGTGAGGCGAAAGCGGCGGAAATACAAAACAGACGAATAGATTATGGCATACACGAACGATAGTATATGGAAATCAGTGGACTGGATGACTATCTGCATTTATCTGATGCTGGTTATCTTTGGATGGTTCAGCGTATGTGGAGCCAGCTATGATTATGGTGAAATTGATTTTTTTAGTTTCGACACTCGTGCAGGAAAACAATTTGTATGGATCTGTTGCTCTTTGGGGCTCGGATTTATCCTGATGATGTTAGAGGATAAGTTATATGATATGTTTGCTTACATTTTATATGGAGGCATGATGCTGCTGTTGTTGATAACACCTTTTCTGGCAGAGGATACTAAGGGATCTTACTCATGGATAAAATTCGGACCTGTAAGTTTGCAACCGGCGGAATTTGCTAAATTTGCCACGGCGCTGGCTTTGGCTAAATTTATGAATGTCTATGGGTTTACAATGAGTAAGTTAAAGTATTCATTGCCTGTAGTAGGGATGGTGTTGCTGCCTATGCTGCTCATTATTTTGCAACGGGAAACGGGGTCGGCTTTGGTTTATCTGGCTTTCTTTTTTATGCTGTACCGGGAGGGGATGCCGGGTTCTATTTTGTTTGCCGGGATTTGCGCCGTGGTCTATTTTGTAGTTGGAATCCGTTTTGGCAATGAATTGATGGCGGATGACTGTACTTCCATCGGTGAATTTTCTGTGTTGCTGCTGATAGTCATCCTTTCTGCTTTATTAGTTAATAGTTATTGTAAAAAAGCATCGGTAGTGTGGTATATTGGAGGGGTTGGTGTTGGTGGTACCTTGCTGGCTTTATTATTTTCGTATTATGTTATCCCTTTTGACATTACTTGGTTCCAATATGGATTGTGCGTAGTTTTATTGTTCTATTTGATCTTCCTTTCTATGCATGAACGTATGCGTAATTATTTTTATATTGCTCTATTTGCGATAGGTTCGGTGGGATTTCTTTTTTCTGCCGATTATGTTTTCAATAATGTGCTGGAGCCACATCAGCAAATACGTATTAAAGTGGTACTTGGTATGGAGGAAGACTTGGCGGGGGCAGGATACAATGTGAATCAGAGTAAGATTGCTATTGGTTCGGGAGGTTTATGGGGGAAAGGCTTTTTGAATGGTACACAGACTAAACTGAAGTATGTGCCTGAACAGGATACAGACTTTATCTTCTGTACGGTAGGGGAAGAAGAAGGCTTTATAGGTTCGGCGGCCGTATTGTTTCTTTTTACCGGACTTATTTTGCGTCTTATTGTGGTGGCGGAGCGTCAGCATACTCGTTTTGCCCGTGTTTATGGATATTCGGTATTAAGCATTTTCTTATTCCATCTGTTTATTAATATAGGTATGGTTTTAGGACTGACCCCCGTTATAGGCATACCACTGCCTTTTTTCAGTTATGGGGGATCTTCTTTGTGGGGATTTACGATCTTGCTTTTTGTATTCTTGCGTATTGATGCAGGGCGGGGAAAACGTTAGAGCTTATTGGTTTTCCGGTTTGCGCAACCGGATACCTATATCGCTGATTCCCGTCAACGGGTTGTCCGTCATGATATGGACGATGCGGAAAGTACGTGCGCTTCCTTCTGTACGGATAGGAATAGATGCTTTATAAGGCAGGTCACATTGATATAATCCACAAAGACCATTTCCTGTTTTATTTCCAGCTTCGTCAACCAGAAAAAGTTGTAAAGTGTCTGTGACGTAAGTCAAAGTATCCTTTGTGTTATGGCTGACTTCTAGCCAAATATCTCTGTAAGGATAAGATTCTTGATAACGGATACCGATTTCTGCTTCGTAATTTCCGGCAGGGATAGAATTGGGCAGGGTATAAACAAGAGTATCACTTTTATCCCATCCGTCAAGGGGGACGGGGGCGTAAGAGTGATAGATGATATTGTTTTGACAGGCTGCCAATATGAGTATTGGCAGCCATGTCAGTTTATTCTTTAGTTGATACAGGAGTTTGTGGCTTTTCATTCGGGATTTGGCTATTGTTTCCGTTGTTCTTGTTGTCATTTTCCTTTCCTCCTCCGTTATTCCGGTTTTCACTGCCTCCTTCATTATTACCATTATTGGGGCGGCGTTTATTGCGGTTCCGGTTTCCGTCTTCCCGATTTTCACGACTGCGTTCTTCCCGGTTGCGACTTTCCCTGTTGCGATTTTCTTCTTTAGGGCGGTTTCCGTTCTCTTCGCGTGGCTGCTGAGCTTTGTTTTCTTTAGGCTCTCTAGGTTGTTTGGGACGTCCTTCTCTAGGTGGCCGGTTTTCCTTGGGTTGTTGTGACCGGTTCTCTTTAGGTTGTTGCGGACGTCTGTTTTCATTGGGAGTACCTTCTCCGTTATTACCGTTATTTTCCGGCTTACGTTTTTTCTTTCGGTTGCTGTTGTTGCCTTTTCGTTTGTCGAATCGGGTTAAGCTTTCTTGTTCTACTAAATCGACAGGTTTTTGAGGTTCGTTCTTTTTTACTGATTCGGTTAAGCTTTCCGGTTTCTCACCACGTCGGTTCATATTAATAATTTCAAAAGCACGGCGTGCGGTGATGGTTACAGCATTAGCTATGAAATTTTTGTCAGTAGAGTACATGATAGTTCCCTTCAAAATATCCGCTTTGAAAAAATAGAATGTACTATCCGTCGTTTCTAAAGTCATTTCTTTGCTTGGAAGGCGTTTTTGGGACTCTACATAAGCGTCTACCTCATAGTTTAGGCAACATTTCAGTTTGGCACATTGTCCGGCTAACTTTTGGGGATTCAGAGAAATATCTTGATAACGTGCCGCACTGGTAGATACAGATACAAAATTTGTCATCCAGGTAGCGCAGCACAATTCACGTCCGCAAGGTCCGATACCGCCAATGCGTCCGGCTTCTTGACGGGCGCCAATTTGTTTCATTTCTATACGTACACGGAAAGCTTCGGCCAGTACTTTGATCAGTTGGCGGAAGTCTACACGTTCGTCCGCGATGTAATAAAAGATAGCTTTGTTGCCATCGCCTTGATATTCCACATCACCGATCTTCATGTCCAGGTTCAGATTCTTGGCTATCTGGCGGGACCGGATCATTGTGTCATGTTCTTTGGCTTTTGCCTCCTCGTATTTTTCCATATCTACAGGTTTTGCCTTGCGGTAGATACGCTTGATTTCGGCATCGGGTTTGATGTTTGCCTTACGCATTTGCAAAGGTACCAATCTTCCCGTCAGGGTTACTGTACCGATATCGTGTCCGGGGCTTGCTTCTACAGCTACTATATCCCCTTTTTCCAGCTTCAGTTTGTTGCTGTTCTTATAATACCCTTTGCGGGTATTCTTGAATTGAACTTCAACCATTTCCTGTTCCTCGGTGTTGCCGGGAATATCAGCCAGCCAGTCGTAGGTGTTCAGCTGCTTATCCTGTCGTCCGCAGCCTTTGCAACACAAACAGCCGCTTCCGTTCTTTAATTTGAATTCATTGTCCATAATTCTGTTTTAATTGAGAATTGAAAATTGAGAACTAAGAAATAAATGCCATGCGGTTCTGTTATTTTTTAATGCTCAATTCTCAACTTTTAATTTTTCAATAGCACAATCATTTTTAAAGAGAAATCAAAGAACACCATTTTGGGATTCACATTCTGTCCTATATGTAATTGTGCTTCACTAAGTTCGTCCATTATGCCCATCACATTCCGCTCGTTGACAAACGGTGCGAAACGGGTGGAAAAATTTTGTTCTTCGGGATTCATATACACTAAATCACGTTGATGAAAGTTGTATATGAAGTTTTCTCGTATCATACGTTGGCAGTAAGCCAGAAAATTCTTCTGACGTTCACGCCCCATGGAGGCTACCGCATCGCTCCATTGTTTCATTTCGCGTATCTTCCGTTGATAGGAGAGACGCATCAAATTTATAAAGAGTTCAAAGAACAGTTTGTTCTCCTCACTCAGGTGTATGGTTTCCAGTGCTTTCAGAAAATTGCCTTCTGAGCGATGTGCTATATCGTCAGCATCTTCCGGTTGTAATCCATATTTGGTTTGCAATACTTTTGAGATCTCAGGTTCTTTGATCCCATGAATGTTAAATCGTTGGGTACGGCTTTGGATCGTTTGCAAAATGGCATCAGGCTCTTCGGATACTAATAAAAAGACGGTCATGGCAGGAGGCTCTTCCAGTAACTTCAGCAGTTTGTTGCTGCATTCCACATTCATCTTTTCGGGAAGCCATATAATCATGATTTTGTAACCGCCTTGACTGGATTTCAAGCTGAGCTTTCGTACAATCTCATCGCTCTCTTTTACAAAGATTTGCGCCTGTTGGTTTTCTGCTCCCATCTCTTTCAGCCAATGGTTCAGATTAAAATATGGGTTCTGCAGGACAAAGTTGCGCCAGTCTGCTATGAAATCATCGCATACAGTATCCTTTCCGGCTTTTTTCTTGATAACAGGAAAAACGAAATGCAGGTCGGGATGTATCAGCTTATTGAATTTCACACAAGTGGGGCAAATTCCGCAGGCATCTTGTTCACCACGGTTTTCACAGCAGATGTAACGGGCATAAGCTATTGCCAAAGGTAACTTTCCTGTACCTTCGGGACCGCAAATCAGTTGTGCATGAGGGATTCTTCCTTCTTTTACCTCGGCTATGAGCCGCTGTTTTGCTTCCTCTTGTCCTATTACATCTTTAAATAACATTGCTTTTTATAGTCATTTATTTACTGTTTAATAAATTGCTTTTGCAACTTCCTTTACACTGTTCACGGCACTTACGGTATAGAAATGAATGCTGGGAACCCCACAGGCTATTAATTCACGGCACTGGTGTATGCACCATTCTATGCCAAGACTTTCCGCTTCTTCATCTGTTTGACATTTCATCGCTTCGCTTGCCAGTTCTTGCGGCAAGTCTATCTTGAACGTCTTAGGTATCATGTTCAGCTGAGATAATTTGCGGAAAGGCTTGATACCCGGAATAATAGGTACATTGATTCCTTCTTTTCTTACCCTTTCTACAAATTCGAAATATTTGCGGTTGTCATAGAACATCTGTGTCACAGCATATTCAGCTCCTGCTTCAATCTTTTTCTTCAGCCAATAAATATCTTGTTCCATATTGGGTGATTCCTCGTGTTTTTCAGGATAGCAGGCTACTCCATAACTGAACGGAGTTCCTGTTACCTTGATGGGGGAACCGTCTACAAATACGCCTTTATTGAAATCATTGATCTGCTCTTCCAGTTCTATGGCGTGGTTGTAACCGTTGTTTTCGGGTACGAAAGCTGATTCGTGTTTTGCCTTGTCACCACGCAGTACCAACAAGTCGGTGATGCCCAGGAATTGTAGATCTAACAATACATATTCTGTATCTTCGCGGGAAAAACCGCTGCACAGGATATGTGGCACTGTCGTTATATTGTATTTGTTCTGCAAAGCGGCGGCAACAGCAACTGTTCCGGGACGGCGGCGCTGGCGTGTACGTTGGTACAGCCCGTTTCCCAGCTCCTTGTACACATATTCGCTGCGGTGGGTTGTAATATTAATATATTTAGGGTCGAATTCGCGTAGCGTATCAACCGTTTTATACAGTTTTTCAATACCCGTTCCTTTCAGCGGAGGGAGAATTTCAAAAGAAAAAGCCGTATTGTCCGTGCTTTTTATTAAATCAACTACTCTCATCGTTCTGTCTCGTTCTCTTATGCCTTCTCGGGCGGAATTACATATTTGGGCAAAAATAAGAAAAATATCGTAGTTTATGGGGATGAAAAAGCGATTTATTTTATCTTTGTTCTATAATAAAGTGAAACATACGGAGAGAAAAGCGTTTCCTTGCAGCTAAGCCGTGGTTTTCCACACTTGTCAGGGATACCGTCCGTGATGGTGGAGTAACATTTCTCCTGCTTACAGGCATTGCTCTCTTTGATGATGACCTGTCAAGCTTTACTGCATGGAGAATACTTGCGGATGGGATAAGCCCCGTCCTTGCAGGAGATGAAACAATTTGTAAACCTTTGTTTGGGGAAGTGGCAGAGGTTTATAGGAACGGAGTGAACAGATTGGCGAACCAACCGACGAAGCGTTTCCATCCGGAGCGTTTTTTATATTCTTCCTTAGTGAGCAGAGTGCTGTCCAGCTTGTCATGGTCAAACATGGTACTCAGTTCATGTGTGGTTTCTTTGTCAAAAATGAAAGCGTTGACCTCATAGTCATAGCGTAGGCTGCGGCTGTTCAGATTCGTACTTCCCACAGTGCAGAACAGGCTGTCCACCATCATGATCTTAGAGTGGTGGAACCCGCCATTGTACACATAAATCTTTGCTCCTTTCTTACGCAGCTTGTTTGCTGTATAGAACGCGGCATCGGGGGTAAAAGGAATATCCGATTTGCCCGGTATCATGATTTCTACTTCAACACCTCGCTTCAGAGCCCGTTTTATGGCTTTTTTAATGCTTGGAATGGGAGTGAAATAGGGATTCACTATTTGTATTTTATCCTGTGCGGCATCAATGGACTTGATATAAGTCTGCCTCATCAGTTTGGGCTCTTTTTTCGGAATACGGTCTACAATAGCTACATTCTTATTTCCCTTGAAAGTAGAATCGTTTCGTAGGGGATAGTATTGGCTTCCGCTTACGTGTTGTTTAGTGCTTTTGTTCCACATGGCCAGGAAGATGTCCTGCAATTCGTTTACGGCATTTCCCTCTATACGGATATGCATGTCGCGCCAGTCGCCTATTTCCGGCAGACCCTTTATATAGTAATTGGCTATGTTCATGCCACCGGTATATCCTATTTTTCCGTCTATGACTACAATCTTGCGATGGTCTCTGTGCAGGGCATGATTGATATAGGGGAATTTGAAAGGGTCGAACTTGACAATTTCGATTCCTTTGTCACGGATTGCTTGTATGTGTTTCTTTTTCAATGGCTTGTTGTTTGACAAATTGCCGAAGGCATCAAACAAAGCTCTGACTTCCACTCCTTCTTTCACTTTTTCTCCCAATAAATCAAATAGTGCGTTCGCTATGGAATCGTTACGAAAATTGAAGTATTCTAAGTGGATATGATGTTTGGCATGCCGTATTTCTTCAAAGAGATCGATGAATTTGGCCCGACCGCTTTTTAATAATTTCAGTTTGCTGTTTTGGGTGATAGGAATGCCGGCATCCTTTAAGAAATTGATAACGGCAGAGTCGCTGGTATAGGTTGGCACCGTATCTGTCGCTGCTATATGGATGTTGGTAACTTCTTGTGACTGAGCTGTCTCTACAGTGAAAGATAAGATGAATAAAAGTATTAAATAAATATGTTTTTTTATATCAAACTTCATTGCTTTTTTTATTAAGGCTGCAAAGGTATTTATTATTCTAGGAATGAACAAGCCATCGGTATTATTTATGTTTAAAAGGGAGAAATAGAACAGTGTGGCCATTTGTTTGAACAGTTGGTAAATTGAGGTGGTAGAAATTTAATGAAGGCTGTTTTTATTGTTCCATTCATATCTTTTTTCAGGCTCGGTATAAACATCTGTAGTGTGTGTGAAAGAAGTTTGTCGGTCCGGTTTTTCTGCTGTTGTGACATTCAAGAGGAGGAGATACGGAAAAATAATAATCCGTCGGCGGGATTAAAAGAATGCATATCGCATCCAGCCCTGTTGTCTAAGCCTTTTCTATCTCCAGATTAACCCTTTTTATGCGGATGTATTCTATCTCCATAGCCTTTGGAGTTAACTCCATAGCCTTGGGAGATAACTCCAAAGCTTATGGAGAT
>ENA-OOXC01000509-OOXC01000509.1-human-gut-metagenome-genome-assembly--contig:-NODE-509-length-29385-cov-3.022503_pt1 | contig 29385 bp, 24 predicted proteins | sample MGYA00241578_ERZ501325 | MGnify/ENA primary metagenome ERZ501325 (study PRJEB25962, sample SAMEA2042737) | human gut metagenome | biome: human gut; feature: human-associated habitat; material: faeces...
CTTATAGCCCTGCGGCAGCGATTTGAAGGCATCCTCCGTTACCGTCATAATCAGTGGAATACTGAGGATAGAAACTGCCAGCGCACCGCTGAACAGGTTCCACTGTGAGCCGGTCATTACGATAAATACCAGGTAACCGAACAGACCGACAACAATGGACGGCAGTGAGGACATCGTTTCGATACACATGCGCAGGCACTTGGTAAACGTGCCCTGCTTAGCATATTCCGCCATGTAGATGCCGGCAGCGACTCCCAGAGGCACGCTCACCAGCAGCGATAGGAAAACCAGATAAATAGTGTTGAAGAACAAATTACCGATGCCGCTGCCCTCAAAGGATATCAGGCTCCAGCTGAAATCCTTGAAGCCGTTAATGATAACGTACAGGGCAAAAGCCACGAGCAGCAGGATAAAGAAGCCTGCTACGCAATAAAACACAGCTGTCATCAGCTTATCAACAAGCTTTGCACGCGCTATACTGTCATTCATGCCTGCTTCCCTCCTTTAGCAGTTAAAAAGTGGATGGCAAAAATGCAGGCAAGGGAGATGATAAACAGCAGCAGCGCCATCGTCCACAAGGCGATGTTGTATTCGCTGCCCTCCATTGCACCGCCCATATCCGCCGCAATCGCCGCCGTCAGATTGTTGGTCGGTGAAAGCAGCGAAGTCGGAAACGCACGCATCTTGCCGATAACCATTGCTACAGCCAGCGCTTCGCCGAAGGCACGCGCCAAGCCCAGGATAACAGCCGTCATCAGACCGGTAACTGCCGCAGGCACTACCACCTTAGCAATAGTCTGCCAACGCGTTGCGCCAAGACCATAGGAAGCAGCGCGGTAGCTTTTAGGGATGCTGCGCAGTGCATCTGCTGCCAGACTGGTGATAGTCGGGAAAATCATGACCGCCAGCACAATACCTGCCGCCAAAACGGAAAAGCCGAAGCGCAGGTTAAAAATGTTTTTAATCAGTGGTACCAAAATTGTCAGGCCGATCCAGCCATAAACTACGGAAGGAATGCCGACAAAAATTTCCACAGCCGGTTGGACAAAGCGCTTGCCCAGTTCCGGCGAAATTTCCGTCATAAAAATTGCGGTTGCCAGGCTGAACGGTGCAGCAATCGCCAGCGCCAATGCGCAGGTAATAACAGAACCGAAGATGAATATGGCTGCACCAACCTTGCCGCCGCCCTCAGCGCTGTCACTCGGCGCCCAATCTGCCGAAAAAAGAAACTCGCTGATGCTGTGATTATATGTAGTGAATGTGCCTAAGCCCTTGTAGCATAAAAAAGCACCAATAGCTATGGTCAAAACAATAAGCGCCAAGCCGCAGCCAGTAATAATGTAGCGCCACAACGCATCCTGCCTATAAGCATTTGTTGTAACCTGTTGCATAAACTATTCTCCTCTGATGTAACTCGTGAATATATTTGTCTTTTCAAAGCTAAAGGCTATGCAAAGGCTCGCAGCTGATAACTTTACCAGCTCCTGCCCGGCACAGCCTTGATGTTTATTCTAAAGGGAATGAGAAGACCGGTAAGACGCATCTCTTGGCGTATGCTGTCTTCCTGCTTCTCGTTTAGATGGAAGCGTAATAATTTTAATGACTCAGGGTATGACGCAGATGCGCCTTATCCGAAGTCCTAAGTTATCTCTTTACTTGCATTTTGGCAGTAACACCATAACCCTGTTTTTCAATTTCCTTGCCATAATCAGCAGAGAGGATGAAGTCCAGGAACGCTTTTACAGCGCCAGTAGCTTCGCCTTTAGTATACATGTGCTCATAACCCCATACAGGATATTTACCGCTGTAGGTGTTATCCAAAGTAGGCTCTACGCCGTCGATAGCAACTGTTGCAACGTCCTTGTTATTTACGAGGTAGGACAGAGCAACATAACCGATAGCGCCTTTGTTATCCTTTACGCTTTGCAGCAGAGTGCCGGAATCATCAGTTTCCAGAGATTTGTTGGTTGCTTCTTTAGCACCGCCCAGAGCGAACTCCTGGAAGAGAGCGCGGGTACCGCTGGTAGCAGGACGGGTAATCAGAACGATAGGTTCATCCGGGCCGCCAACCTGTTTCCAATTAGTTACCTTAGCAGTGAAGATGTCAGTCATCTGAGCCTTGGTCAGGCTTTTTACTTTAGCTGCCAGGTCTTTGTTGATAACCGGAGCCATGGTAACTACGCAAACCTTGTGGTCTACAAGTCCTTTAGCAACTTCGGGTTTCAGCTTGCTTTCTGCCGGTACGTCAGAGTCACCGATGTTAACGCTGCCGTCTGCAACCTGTTTCAGACCGGTGCCGCTGCCGCCGCCGTTAAGGGTGATGGAAACATCCGGGTTCAGAGCTTTAAATTTGCTTGCTGCATCCTTTGCCAACGGCAGAAGTGCGGAAGAACCGCTGCCGGTTACACTGCCGGTAACCTTGCTGCCTGCTTTGTTATCAGCAGCCTTGTTATCACTGCCGCAGCCCAAAGCACCGAGTGCTACCATAGCTGCCAGACCTAAACATGCGATTTTTTTCAATTTCATAATATATTTCCTCCTTTAACCATCGTCAAAAAATTTATTTCCGATAAGGTCTGCGCCTCATCAGTAAGGTTCGTGGTTTATGATGCTAGTATAATATATCATTGTTAAGGAAGTATTATGCTGATGTTAAGAGCATGTTAAATAGCAAAAAATGCGCAAAAAAAAGCACCTGCCTATCATTTTGCTAATAAACAGGTGCCTGTACTTACTGTATTTTTGTTTTTGCGGTAATACCCTTTTAGCTTACGCAGACAGCTTGGAAGCCAATTCGCGTACCTCTGCTTCTGTAAGCTTAGAGTGACGGACGGTGAACTCGATACTCATACCGTCAGCCAGTAAGCCTTGGGCAAGCTCTATTCTGTTTGCCTGCTCTTTTTCTTCAGCTTTTTTCGCTGCTTCTTTCGCTAATGCTTCGGCCTTTCTTGCAGCATATTCTTCAATTACATCAGTCATTTTTTCTTCGCCCTCCTTGCTGTATTTCAAAAACTCCATGCGCTCGGCAAATTCATGATAATGCAGATTCTTTGGCTCTGTGCAATATAAATCCTGCATCAGTTTACCAAGCGCTGTATCATCTCGACGCTGGCTGTTGACATAGATAATGCGCGAACCATCTTCAAAGCATTTTGCATTTTCATCGATTCTGCGCCTGATATTATACAGTGGCAAATTATCGTGCAAGACATCGTTTTCTGTGATAAAAATTACGTAGGTATCCGGCAGCTCTTCGTAGAGCTTACCAGGCTGCAGGAAGTGTGTATCAAGGATACTGCTGTAAAATCTGGCGCGTCTTGCAGGTGCGCCTTCATCGCTTCTCTGCACCTCTACGTTAAAATAACGTCCTTTGCTATCCTGAGCTAAAATATCCAGTTGAGAAGAATGTCCGTAGATGTTTTGAATAAAGCTCTGTATCCTGACATTCCTCACCTTAATTTTATCATCTCCCAGGATAACGCGCAAGAAAACCTGCGCTGCTTTTTTGTTGTCATCTAGCATAAAATTCATAAACCTGTTGTTCATCATGCAAAGGCTGCCGATGACCTGCTTGATTTCGCTGTTTTGACCTACTTCGGTTGTTTGCATTACTTTAGCTCCCTTCTTAACAAAAAACGCCCTATGTACTACTCAATAATACATAAGGCGTTCTCAATGACGCTGCGACGACCGTACTCCAGGCAGGCGTGCAAAAATCTTACGAATATATATTATCTGATTTTTCAGATTTTGTTAAGAGGAAAGTAGTTATAAGTTTTTCCCTTAAAAATAGGGTAATTTTAAGGGAAAGCTTTGGGATGTAAGGGAAAAACACCTGCCTATCATTTTGCTGATAAACAGGTGCTTTGAAATTTAGGTTAGATTAGCTTACTTGCCCTCTTCAAGGATAGCGCGCTCAACAAATTCTCACTTCACAAAGCTTTTCGTCGGGGCTTACTTCCCCTCTTTCTTGCTCCCTATTCGGTCGCAAGCGAGGATAGCGTGACCAACGAGTTTTTTATTCGCGAAGTGTGTAAAAAATCGGGTGTCTCATTTATCCTCTTTCTTGCTCCCTATTCGGTCGCAAGCGAGGACAGCGCGACCAACGAGTTTTTTATTCGCGAAGCTCATAAAAACTCGGGTCTTACTTGCCAGTTCTGCCACGTTTGGTGAACGGTATGCCTTTAGCGCACAGCGGGCAGGTTGCCGGATCAAAGGTTTCTACGTTCAGGTGCAGCAGAGCCTCGGTGCGAACGCCGAAGTCTACCTTGCCGCCGCTGCGGTCAACCAGCAGGCCAACGCCTACGAGCTCGCCGCCATGCTCTTTAACTACTTCCATAACCTCTTTAACGCTGCCGCCGGTGGTTACGATGTCTTCAACAACCAGTACGCGGGTGCCTGCCGGAATTTGGAAGCCACGACGCAGAGTCATTTTGCCGTTTTCACGCTCGGTGAAGATAGCACGGGTGCCCAGAGCCTTGCCAACCTCGTGAGCCAGCAGGATACCGCCGGTCATCGGGCCAACTACCAGTTCAACATTGTCGTTTTCATAACGACGTGCGATTTCCTGGCACAGGCGCTCGGTATATTTAGGATGCTGCAGTACGTTGAATTTTTCAACATACATAGGGCTGTGCAGACCGCTGGTCAGCAAAAAGTGACCATGGAGAACTGCTTCAGTTTCCTCGAGCATTTTCATAACATCTTTTTCTTCTAAAACTGCCATTTGCTTACACTCCTTTAATCTCTTCTACAATTGCCAATGCTGCTGCCTGTCTTGCTTCAGCCTTAGTAATAGGTCGGCCTACTACGATGTGACTGCTGCCGTTTTGCAGAGCGCCTGCCGGTGTTGCTACGCGCTTCTGGTCATCCAGAGAGCTGCCCGCAGGACGCACGCCCGGGGTAACAATCAGGAACTCGGGGCCACAAGCCTCACGGATAGCTGCAGCCTCCTTAGGAGAAGCAACAACGCCGTCCATGCCTGCTTCCTTCGCCAGCTTAGCCAGGCTGATAACCTGCTCGGCTATGGTATTTTTATAATTCAAATCAGCAAACTGTTCATCATCCATGCTGGTAAGAATGGTTACAGCAATCAGCTTCGGTGCCGGACGGCCTGCTGCCTCAGCAGCCTCATGTACAGCCTTAACAGCCTCTGCCATCATCTTTTTGCCGCCGACAGCATGAACGTTCATCATGTCTGCACCCAAATCGCTGAGTACGGTAAGTGCATGAGCAACAGTGTTAGGAATATCCTGCAGCTTGAGGTCCAGGAAAACATGCTTGCCCTGTTCCTTTAAGAAGCGGATGATTTCGCTGCCTACTGCATAATAAAGCTCCATGCCAACCTTGTAGTAGCTTACTGCGTCACCCAATTCGACAACGCAAGCCTTAGCCTGCTCCAAGGTAGGAAAGTCGAGTGCGACTATTAATCTATCATCATGTTGCATGAGAAAATCTCCCTATCAAATATATTTTTTTCAGGACGCCGGAGAATAACGTTATAAATCGTCGTTATTCAGCGTCGTTAAACAACGGCATGCTTTTCTTACCATTCGGCAAAGCCAAACCGACAATTTCAGAAATGTTCTGCGCGTTATGTCTGTCCAGATATGCCAGCATACCATGAGCAATGGTTTCAGCGATATCAGGCTGTACAAAGTTTGCGGTGCCAACTGCTACCGCACTTGCGCCTGCCAGCATGAACTCAATTGCATCCTCGGCACACATGATGCCGCCCATGCCGATGATGGGGATATGCACAGCCTGTGCTACCTGGTAAACCAGGCGCACTGCTACCGGACGTACAGCAGGACCGCTGAGGCCGCCGGTTACATTGCCGAGCACAGGACGCTGACGCTCAATATCAATCTTGGTACCGAGCAGCGTGTTAATCATGGAAATTGCATCCGCACCTGCTGCTTCTACAGCCTTCGCCATCACCACAATATCAGTTACGTTCGGAGAAAGCTTGGCGATAACCATTTTGCCGGTGTTGGCCTTAACTGCACGTACAACCTCAGCAGCTGCCTCCGGCACAGTGCCGAAAACAATACCGCCCTCTTTTACGTTCGGACAGGAGATGTTGATTTCTACTGCATCAACACCGTCTACATCCAGCTTTTTGGCAACAGCGCCGTATTCCTCGGGGGTATGGCCGTAGATGTTGACAATCACAGGTACGTTATATTTTTTCAGCTCAGGCAGAGTGTGCTCCAAGAAGTACTCACTGCCGGGGTTTTCCAGACCGATGCAGTTCAGCATACCGGACGGGGTTTCTACCGCACGCTGGCCCTTATTACCTGCTGCAGGCTCCAGAGATGTACCCTTTACAGTAACAGCGCCAACCTTTTCCAGATCGAGAAAATCGGTAAATTCCAGACCAAAGCCGAAGGTGCCGGAGCCGGTAGTAACAGGAGTAGCCATTTTCAGTCCGGCAATATCAACCGCCAGACGGCCATCATACAATGCTTTTACCATTCTCCTACCTCCTCTGCCCAGAATACCGGGCCGTCCTTGCAGACCTTGATGCGCTTGCCGATGCCTTCACAGGCACAGGACAGGCACGCACCCAGACCGCAGGCCATGTATTTTTCCAGAGATACCTGACATTTTACGCCGGCTTCTAAGCAAGCGTTGGCAACTGCGCGCATCATCGGTACAGGACCGCAAACGTATACGCAGTCATAGCCACCCTCTTTTAAGAGCTGCGGCAGCAGGGCCATTACGGTGCCCTTAGTGCCGACACTGCCGTCATCGGTGGTCAGGTAAATATTTTTGCTGAGGCTTTCATAAAGCTTGGTCCAGAACAATTCCTCGGCACTGCGGCCGCCCATCAGGATATCGGTATTACCCTCACCAAAGCCCTCTGCCAAAAACAGCAGCGGAGCCAGGCCCAAGCCGCCGCCAACCAGCAGCGGTTTTTTGGCGCTCATATCAAAGCCGTGTCCCAGCGGACCGACGATGCTCAGCTCGTCGCCGCTGCAAACGTCAGCCAGAATATGAGTGGCTTCACCAATGATACGGTAGATCATGGTGATGGTTCCCTCAGCCTTGTTAACTCCTGCTACGCCGAAGGGACGGCGCAGCAGCGGAGCAGTATTCTTGCACACCTTCACGTTGACGAACTGTCCGGGGACAGCCTCGGCAGCGATTTCCGGTGCATAAACATTTATTAATTTTGTCGTACTATTTAAAACTCGTTGACCAATTACCTTGGCACTCGCAATAGTTTTAGACATAATCAATCCTCCCAGGTCAGGTCCTGCAGAGCGGTAACGCGTACAACGCTGCGACGACGCATTGCGCTCATAACGTTCAGCAGCTCACGTGCAGTATCCATAGAGGTCAGGCAGGCAATTGCATGCTCTACAGTAGAACGGCGGATTTTGAAGCCGTCACGTTCAGCGTCACGGCCATGGTTGGTGGTGTTGATAACCATACCGATGCGGCCGCTCTTGATATCATCAATCAGGTTCGGATGACCTTCGCTTACTTTGGTAGCAACTTCAACAGTTACACCGTACTTCTGCAGGTATTCCGCAGTCCCGTCGGTTGCGATAACGGTGTAGCCCAGCTCTTCAAAGCCGCGGGCAATAGCAACTGCCTCAGGCTTATCCATATCAGCAACGGTAATCAGAATTGCACCCTCGTGTGGTACATTAATACCGGAAGCGATGCAAGCCTTATACAGCGCACGGCTGTACTGATAGTCGCAGGCCATAACCTCACCGGTGGATTTCATTTCAGGTCCAAGGGTGATATCTACGTTGCTCATCTTATTGAAGCTGAATACAGGAGCTTTAACAGCATAGTAGTCCGGGAAGAAGCGTAAACCTGCTTGCAGGCCCTGCTCTTTGAGGCTCATGCCCATTGCGCATCTGGTAGCAACGTCTACCATGGAGATGCCGGTAATCTTGCTCAGGAACGGTACAGTTCTGGAGGAACGCGGGTTAACCTCGATTACATATACATGCTCGTCACGAACGATGTACTGAATGTTGATCATGCCCTTAACTTCCAGACCCAAAGCCATCTTGTTGGTGTATTCGATAATGGTACGGATAACACTCTCGCTCAGGCTACGCGGCGGATATACGGCGATGGAGTCACCGCTGTGTACGCCTGCACGTTCAACGTGTTCCATGATGCCGGGGATTAATACTTCCTTGCCGTCGCAGATAGCGTCAACCTCTACCTCAGTGCCCTGCAGGTAATGGTCAACCAGTACCGGATGCTCGTGAGAAGCCTTAACAGCATATGTCATGTAGTTGCGCAGCTCGTCATCGTTATAAACGATTTCCATAGCACGGCCGCCCAGTACGTAGGAAGGACGAACCATAGTCGGATAGCCAACATTGTGGGCAGCAACCAGCGCACCCTCGGTATCAAATACGGTGTGGCCCTGCGGACGCGGGATATCGCAGCTTGTCAGCAGCTCGTCGAAACGTTCACGGTCCTCAGCGCGGTCGATGCTGTCAACGGAGGAGCCCAGAATCTTCACGCCTGCGCGGGAAAGCGGACCAGCCAGATTGATAGCGGTCTGACCACCGAATTGAACGATAACACCTTCCGGTTTTTCTTTGTCGATAACGTTGAGAACATCCTCAACAGTCAGCGGCTCAAAGTACAGCTTATCGGAAATATCGAAGTCAGTGGAAACGGTTTCCGGGTTATTGTTGATGATAATGGTTTCATAGCCCATTTCCTTCAACGCCCATACGCAGTGTACGGAGCAGTAGTCGAATTCTACGCCCTGACCGATACGGATAGGACCGGAGCCGAGTACAACTACTCTCTTTCTGTCACTTACTTCAACCTCATCCTCGGTTTCGTAGCAGGAATAGTAGTACGGGGTTGCAGCTTCAAATTCCGCAGCGCAGGTATCAACCATTTTGTAGGTCGGCAGAATGCCGTTAGCCTTACGCATATCGCGGATTTCAAACTCAGTCTTGCCTACGCGTTTACCGATAACAGCATCAGCAAAGCCCATTCTCTTAGCCTTACGCAGCAGGCTCGGAGTCAGCTCGTGAGTTTCCAGAGCTTTTTCCATTTTAATGATGTTTTGGATTTTGGAAAGGAACCACAGGTCAATCTTAGTGATATCGTGAATCTCTTTCAGAGTAATACCGCGGCGGATAGCCTCAGCAACAACGAAGCAGCGCTCGTCATCAATGCGTTTGATGCGGTCATGAATTTCTTCATCGCTCAAAGCCTTCAGCTCAGGCATTTCCAGATGATTGAGGCCGATTTCCAGGCAGCGAACTGCTTTCAGCATAGAAGCTTCAAAACTGCGCTCAATTGCCATAACCTCACCGGTAGCCTTCATCTGAGTGCCCAGGGTGCGGTCAGCGGTTACGAATTTATCGAACGGCCAACGCGGGAATTTCAGTACGATATAGTCAATGGTAGGCTCGAAGCAAGCCTTAGTCTTTTTGGTAACAGCGTTTTCGATTTCGTCCAGGTTGTAGCCGACAGCAATTTTGCTGGTAACCTTAGCAATCGGATAACCGGTAGCTTTGGAAGCCAGTGCGGAAGAACGGCTTACACGCGGGTTAACTTCGATTACATAATAGTTTTCGGAGTACGGGTCGAGAGCCAGCTGTACGTTACAGCCGCCAACTACGCCCAGCTCACGCACGATATCGATAGAAGCCTGACGCAGCAGCTGTACTTCTTTATCGCTCAGAGTCTGTGCCGGAGCCACAACGATGGAGTCGCCGGTGTGTACGCCAACAGGATCCAGGTTTTCCATAGAGCAGACAGTGATGCAGTTATCAGCAGCGTCGCGGATTACTTCGTATTCGATTTCCTTCCAGCCGGCGATGCTGCGTTCAATCAGGCATTGACCGATAGGGCTGTAGCCCAGGCCCTTTTGCACGATGTCAATCAGCTCTTCCTCGTTTTCAGCAATGCCGCCGCCGGTACCGCCGAGGGTATACGCAGGACGGACAATCAGCGGATAGCCGATTTCCTTGCCGAAGTCGCACGCAGCTTCAATGGTTTCTACGATAGTGCTTTCAGGAATCGGCTGATGGATTTTCTCCATAGTTTCCTTGAACATTTCGCGGTCTTCACCACGTTTGATAGCGCTGATCTGAGTGCCCAGCAGACGAACGTTGTATTTGCTCAGAATGCCTTGCTCTTCCAGTTTCATAGCCATGTTCAGGCCAACCTGACCGCCAAGTGTTGCCAACAGGGAATCAGGATGCTCACGTTTGATAATTTTTTCAATGAATTCAACGCTGATAGGTTCAACATATACACGGTCAGCCACATGCACATCAGTCATAATGGTTGCAGGGTTACTGTTAATCAGTACAACCTCCAGACCTTCTTCCTTCAGAGCACGGCAAGCCTGGGTGCCTGCATAGTCAAACTCTGCTGCCTGACCGATAATAATAGGGCCGGAGCCGATAACGAGAACCTTTTTAATATCTTTAAGTTTCGGCATAATTAACGACCCTCCATCATATCAACAAAATGTTTAAACAAATAATCATGATCACCAGGGCCGGGGCAGGCTTCCGGATGATATTGAACGGTAAAGGTAGGATGCTTGGTGTATTCCAGGCCTTCGATAGTACCATCGTTCATGGAAATGTGGCTGATGTTGATGCCCTTGCCTTCCAGAGATTTTTCATCTACAGCATAACCGTGGTTTTGGGCGCTGATGTAGATGCGGCCGGTTGTCAGGTATTTTACCGGTTGGTTAATACCGCGATGGCCGAATTTCATTTTATAGGTATCAGCACCGTTAGCCAAAGCCATGAGCTGATGACCGAGGCAGATACCGAAAATCGGTTTCTTGCCGATTAATTTCTTAATGTTTTCAATAACCTCAGGCAAATCCTTCGGGTCGCCGGGGCCGTTGGACAGGAAGATACCGTCCGGGTCGCATGCCAGTACCTCTTCTGCGGTAGAGGAAGCAGGGAATACTGTCAGGCGGCAGCCAAAGGCTTCAATGGATTTCAGGATATTGCGTTTAATACCGAAGTCCATAACAGCTACATGCAGCTTGCCCTCGCCCATGGTGTAAACCTCGGGAGTGGTAACCTCCTCAACCTGGTTGTGTACTGCCGGTAAAGCCAGCAGCTTCTGTACTTCCTCCTCAGGCATTTCTGCCGGTACAATTACGCCCTGCAGTACGCCGTGATTACGGATTTTACGGGTGATAGCACGTGTATCGACACCTGCTAAGGTCGGAATATCCTGCTCAGTCAGGAAGTCCTCCAGGCTCTGCTCATTGCGCCAGTTGCTGGGGCAATCGCACAGCTCGCCGATAACGAAGCCCTGGAAGAAGCATTTCTTGCCTTGGTTAAACAGCGGGTTGCAGCCATAGTTGCCTACCAGCGGATAGGTCATTACTACAATCTGGCCGCAGAAGGATGGGTCAGTCAAGGTCTCCTGGTAACCGCTCATGCCGGTGGTGAATACAACCTCACCTACAGCATTGCGTTTGCCACCATACAGAGTGCCTTCAAAAACGCTTCCGTCTTCTAAAACTAATTTTCCTTTTCTTACTTTTTCGTGCATACTACACCATCCCTCATTACAAAATTACCGTGCAGCATAGTGGCAACAGCCTTGCCGGTGCAAGCCTTGCCTTCGTACGGGGTGAATTTGCCACGGGTATAGAATTTGGAGCTGTCAACAGTCCATTCTTTATTTAAGTCCATAATAGTGATATCAGCAACACTGCCCTCTTTCAGAGTACCGCCGGCAAGCTTGAACAGCTTAGCAGGCTCGCAGCTCATTTTGCTGATGATAGTATTCAGGTCAAATACATGGGTGTGATATAAGTCAGTCAGCATTACTGCCAGAGAGGTTTCCAGACCGCAGAAGCCGTTCGGAGCATAACGGAATTCAACATCCTTTTCTTCCGGTGCGTGCGGAGAGTGGTCAGTAACGATTGCATCAACAGTGCCGTCCAGAACAGCCTCACGCATAGCCTGTACATGGTCTGCACTGCGCAGCGGCGGGTTAACGCGGGTTGCGGAATTGTAATCAGCGCAAGCCTCATCAGTCAGAGTCAGATGATGTACGGTTACTTCACTGGTAACATTTACGCCGCGTTTTTTAGCCTGGCGGATGATGTCGATTGCACCCTTGGAGGCAACGTGGCAGATATGTACATGTGCGCCGGTGTATTCAGCGATGATGCAGTCACGTGCAACAGCGATATCTTCGCTGATTGCCGGTACGCCCGGTACGCCGATACGTGCGGAAACAGCGCCTTCATGCATGTAGCCTTCAGAATCCAGCTCAGGATCAATCGCATGGCACAGCAAAGGTTTGTCAAAAGCAGTTACATATTTGGCAGCCAGCACCATCAGGCGGGAGCTCTTTACATAGTGGCCGTCATCGGAGAAGCCCATAGCGCCTTTTTCTGCCATGTCGCCCATCTCTGCCAGCTCTTCGCCCTTTTCGCCCTTGCTGATTGCGCCGATAACTTCAACGTTAGCGTAGCTTTCCTCGCGAGCGCGTTCTTTAATACCGCTTACTACGATGGAGGTATCAATAACAGGCTTGGTATTCGGCATGCAGGCAACGGTGGTTACACCGCCGGCAGCAGCAGCCTTAGTACCGCTGATAATATCTTCTTTAGCTTCCAGGCCGGGCTCACGCATATGAGTGTGTACGTCAATCAGACCGGGAGTTACTACGAGGCCGGTTGCATTAAAAACCTCGTCAGCTGCTTCGGCAATATCCTTGCCCAAAGCTTTAATTTTGCCATCCTCAACGAGGATATCCATTACAGCATCTAATTTTTGGCTGGGGTCTACTACCCTGCCGTTTTTAATCAATGTTTTCAATGTGTTTACCTCCTGTCAAAGTCAAGAATAAGAGTGCCATACGTACAGCTACGCCGTTTTGTACCTCAGTACGGATTGCGGCGTTATCGCAGTAACCAACCTCCCAGGAGATTTCCAGACCACGGTTCATCGGGCCGGGATGCAGCACGGTTACGTCAGGCTTAGCCAGCTTCAGGCGGTTTTCGTTAATACCGAAGATACGTGCATATTCACGCGGAGACGGGAACAGGCCCTTTTGCTGACGCTCCAGCTGAATACGCAGGATATCGATTACGTCAGCGCCTTCGATTGCTTCTTCAACGCGTTTGTGTACGGTAACGCCAAGAGAAGCGATGTCGTGCGGCAGCAGAGTCATAGGACCTGCAACGTGTACCTCAGCGCCCATTTTGGTCCAGGCAGCAATATTGGTGCGTGCAACACGGCTGTAGAGAATATCGCCGATAATTGCCATTTTCAAGCCCTTCAGGTTTTTGCCCTGCTCACGGATAGTAAACATATCCAGGAAGCCTTGAGAAGGATGTGCGTGTGCGCCATCACCGGCGTTGATGATTACAGGGTCTGCAACCTTAGCAGCATATGCTGCAGCGCCTTCAATGGGGTGACGCATAACAATCGCATCGCAAGCCATGGATTGCACAGTCAGGATGGTGTCGCGCAGGCATTCACCTTTGACAACACTGGAAGAGGATGTAGTGATGTTTACTACATCGGCACCCAGATATTTGCCTGCCAGCTCGAAGGATGTACGGGTACGTGTACTGGGCTCATAGAACAGATTGATGATAGATTTACCGCGCAGTGAGGGCACCTTTTTGATATCCCTCTTCATAATCTTCTTCATTTCCTCAGCTGTTTTCAAAACCAGCTCGATTTCCTCAACGCTGAGGCTTTCCAGATCCAGTATATCTCTGCCACCCAGAGATACATTTGATTTAGCCATTAGCTTTACCTCCTGTTTTTTATAATAAAATTGCATAATAAAAGGCCTTCTCATCCCATGATGGTGCAAAAAGGCCTTAGGTTTCATAATAACTTATACCTTGCAGTCTCACAGGACCAATTTAAAGGTGCAAATTGATTGTATATATTTTACACCTTAATGAAGAATACGTCAAATATTTCGAGGTAAAATCTTGGCAGGATTTTTTTACTTATAGTATAATAAAGAAGATTAAAAATTAGTGAGGTAATTATGCGAAACACCATTATAGATAATCTGCGTGGCATCTGCATGCTTGGCGTCATCGGTATTCATATCGGCAGCCCGGCCCTTCCCCCCAACAACTTTACTCTTTACTTATTACTGGAGATTTTAAGCCGTTACAGTGTCCCCTCCTTTTTCTTTATCTCCGGCTACGGCCTGGCCTGTACGGATAAAGGCCTATTAAGCGGCAGCCGGCTGAACTATATCGACTTTATGAAGAAGCGTCTGCGGGGAGCAGGCCTGCCCTATCTCAGCTGGTCGTTTTTTTACATGCTCTACTTCTGGCTAATTCTGCCACCGGGCTTCGTCAGCTGGAATCCGCTGCATGTGGCCTATGTTTTATTCTTCGGCCTGGGCTGCTACCATTTGTATTTTATGGTCATCCTACTGTGGTTTTATGCAAGCTATCCGCTCTGGCGCCAGCTTCTGCGTATAATTATACACCAAAGCATACCGTTTATGCTAGTGCTTTTATTTGTTTTCCAGCTTGCTTTCAACTGGTGGACAACGCACCCGGGCTTGAATACAGCGGGTTGGAGCGTCCTGGCTAAAAATTTCTTTGATTATCGCCTCAACTATCTCCCCTTGCATTATTTGCTTATTTTTATAAGCGGCGGCCTGGCAGCCTGCTACTGGCAAAAATTCATTGCCCTCCTGCGCAAGTACAGCACAATGGTATGCGTAATTTTTGCTGCAAGCGTTGCCTGGGACGTACAAAGCTGTTACGAGGCAGTTACGGTTAAAGGCTACACGCTGATTGATCTGGCCAACACCTATCACCAGCTCAGCCCGCAGGGACTCTGCTACACCGTAGGCTCACTGCTCTTCTTCTGCCTGGCACTGGATTGGCTGGAGCGCAGAGCGCAGGCAAAAGCACATACAGAAGCTTCCAATGCACTGCAATCTATCCCTCAAGCAGCATCACATACAGAGGCTCCCCTTGGGGGGAGCTGTCACCGCAAGGTGACTGAGAGGGGTTCCCTCGCCAACCTCCTCTATAAAGCCATCAGCATTCTTTCCGCCTACTCCATGCTCATCTACTTTGTGCATCCGTTGCTTTTGGACTGGCTCAGCAGCGCCTATAACCATTTTGGCATCATCATGACCGTCAAAAAGGTAGCCCTTTCCTACGTGCTGCTGGTGCTCGGCTCGCTGGTCCTCAGCATCCTGCTGACGAAAGCGTTTGAAAAATGCAGTACGGCAAAGCTGCTGTTTACCGGCAAACGGTGAATTCAATACAAAGCAAAAAGACGTTGCGTGCTTTTTCAAGCACACAACGTCTTATTTTTTATTCTATTAAATCAAAGCTGAGCCTTCATTAATTTCTTATATACCTCAACGCCGGGCTGGTCAAATGCATCCACATCCGCCAGCTCGCCCTCATAGGCAATCGTCAGCATCAAAAAGTACATCAGCTGGCCAAGATAATACTCATTCAGCTTCGGCAGCGTAAAGCGCGCATTGTAACGGTTATCACCCGTCAGTGCCGCTTCATTGGCATTCAGCGCCGCTTTAAGAGCCTTCGCCATATCCATGCCCTCGTATTTATCGAAGAACGGTACATCGGCAAAAGGATTGTGCAAGACTGCCTCAACCTCAGGATTGGCAACCTCCAGGAACTGCACCACCTTATTCAGACGGCCGTCCTGATGCTGCTGCGTCTGTGCATGCATATCCGTTGTGCCGACAGCAACAATCGGCGTTCTGCCGTAGTGAACAGTTGCACCCTCACGATTGCAGCGCTTGCCCAACGATTCCGCCAGCAGCTGCACATACCATTCGCTCAACGATTTCAGGCGCATGCTGTACGGCATGAACACTTCAATATCGCGTCCTCGCTCATAGGCCATGAATTTCAGTAAAGCATTGAGAAGCGCCGGGTTTTCCGCAGGCTCTGCCTGCTGGCAATAGATATCCATATCACGCGCACCGCGCAAAAACTCCTCAATATCACCGCCCAAAGCAGCCATCGTTACGAGTCCCGGGTCAGTCATAATGCAGAAGCGTCCGCCAATGCCCTCCTTGATGTCAAAGCGCTCCCAGCCAAATTTTTCCGCCAGCTGCAAAAGCGGCGCATTTTCCACCGGAGCCTTTAAATCAGTAACTACCGTGCAGTCAAGGTCGATATCTGCGTTTTGAGACAGATTAGCATAGAAATACGTAAAGGCAGAAATTGTTTCCAGCGTAGTACCGGATTTAGAAATCGGCACTAGCATAATCTTCAGCTTCTTGCCTTCTTGCGCACTTACTCCAGCCATACGGCGCATCTTGAACAGCAGTGAATTGCAGTCCACCGGGTCAAGATTGTTGCCGGAAAAATAAATGCAGGGCTGGCCTTGGCGCAGTGTTGCACTGGTATTCCAATGATAACCGCCAAAGGCATCAAACAGCACCTTGTTGCCCAAGTAGGAACCGCCTACACCCAAAAAGATTACGACATCTTTACTGCGAAGATGCTTGCTGTAGCGCATCAGCTTGATAATCGACTGCTCCGTATTGGGATTGCCGTCGGCAATATATGGCATGCGTGGAAAGTAAACATGTTCAGGCGTGCCGTCCTTAGATAAATGCTTCTTGGCAAAGCCGCTGCGGCGCAGCTCGCACACAGCCTTATCTGCTGCCGCTCCCTGCTGCTGCAGTGCCTGCTCCACTTCCTGCGCTTGCAGTCTGCCCGCTCCAACCATATTGCTGAAGTCAAAAACAATACCACTGGGCATAACAATTTTATATTCCAAAATATACACTCCCAAATATTAGTTGCACCTATAATATGCTATTATAACATATTCATACAGCAAATTCCATAGACTATAAGAGCAAGTAATATTTTATCGCAAACAAGACTGAAGCTTTATTTTACCTCTACCAGCTCAATATGGAAGTTCAGTTCCTTGCCGGCCATTTCATGGTTAGCGTCAAAGGTAATGTTAGTCTCGTCCTTTTCGGTTACCAGTACAGGAACAGGCTGACCGAATTGGTTCTGCAGGTAAACTCTCTGGCCAACGGTCAGATTTTCGGAACCAGGCAGTTGGGCAATCGGCATGGTAAAAATAGCCTTCGGGTCAGCCTCGCCATATGCTTCTGCCGGCAGCAGATGGATGTCAACCTCAGCGCCAACCTCTAAATCTGCAACAGCTGCATCGAAGCCTTTAATCATCTGGCCTGCGCCGCAAACAAATTCCAACGGCTCGCCACGGTCATAGGAGGAATCAAATTGCTTGCCATCATTGAAGGTACCTTTATAGTGTACGCGACAGGTTTTTCCTACATTACGTCCGGTTAATTCATTGCTCATTATTAAATCACCTCATAAAAATATTTGATATAAAGCCGGTATAAGCGTATATCAGTCACAGTTATGTATATTATACTATAAATTTAGCCTTATTTCACCTCAAAAAAAGGCAGCCGGTTAAATTCCGACTGCCATCATATTTCAGGCTCATCACATCAGCCCTTTTATTCACCCTCCTGCAGAAAGATACTGCCTCATCAGACCCTTAAAGCCCTGCTTTTTGAAGTTCTTCAACGGCAGAAATTCAATTTCAACACTGTGATTAGCATATTCAGACCTCATTTCATTGAACTCTTCCACAGTCATATCTGTTTCCTGCGAAGCATCTGCCTCACTTCTGCAGGTCATATTGCAGTAAACGCCAAGGCCGTCATCCTTCGGCCAGGTAAAATAAAGCTCATAGCACCCGAGGTTGCCGTCAGGCTGCAAATGCTCAACAGCAAGCACCTGATGCGAAATGCCGGTGCCGCCTCGTGTCACCAGGTTGTCATTTGCCATAAGCTGCAGGCTGCTGCGGCTCCAGCCCTCCGCAACGTATTTCACGCTGCCGTTCGCAAAGGTGTAAATCGCATAAATCTCCTTACCGTAATGCCCCACGCCGCGTTTTTGGCTAATCCAACCGATAAGCAGCTCCGGAACACCGTCGCCGCTGATGTCCTGCAGCGTGTAGCCAAGCTGCTGCAGGGCCGCCTCCCGATTGGCGAAATCCCGCACCTCACAGATGCCTGTTCTTCCCTGCTCCGGCAGGTTATCACTCGTACCGTCAGCAATAAATTCATAAACGCTGTCTACAACATTTGCATATTCCTGCTCATAGGCCGGCGCTACTTTAGCAGCGGCCTCAGCCTTAGGCAAATCCATCTGCGGTAATACGGCATTTTGCTCTGTGCCGTAACCGGCAAACGCCACCAGAAGCATTGCCAGCCACATGCTCTTAAACAGCTTCCGCTTCATTACGCCACCTCCTGTCAAAAGATGTTTTAGCAAAAATTGCTTTATCCTTTACTTTGCTTAATAAACGTCATGCTCGCAGTAAATAATTTCCGAAATCACATCTTTAGAATCCAATTTCACATAAAAGCTCTTGTGCAGGAATTTTTGCTCTCTTGCGTTATAGGCATATTTCACCCAACCGATCATATAATGCGTATCAGAACGGCCTCCGCCCATATAATCATCCTCCCAGCCGTTCATTTTCAGGTAACCGTCCAAACGAATCTGGCTGTCAGTATTAAGCAGCTGGCCGACAGCATAGCCTGCCATCATGCCATGAAGCTTATTGATTTTCACCTCACTAACTATGTTTTTTGCCGAATCTATATAGAACAAGCGCGGTCCGACCTGCAGCTTCTTATCGGCATATGAGATAGTATCATCCGTATTCTGCTCCACAGGCCCCGGGTAATAGGCACCTGAAGCAAAAATCTCCGGATCCATAATCCAATCTGCTTCGAGGGCAGCATTAAAGCGTCCTGCTGCGCTGGCAGCTCTCGGGGTTGTATCAAGATATTTGCTTGCCATAAAACCAACATGGCCCTTTTCAGTAGTACCAAGAAGCCATTTGTATTCACTGTTAACTACATCCACAACTCTGCTTACATAAAATTTATCTCCCCTTTGCAGCATGGTGATAACATCACAGTCGGTATTAGGCTGTGTTCTGACATTAACATCGGTTGCGTTGCAATATACCTCCAGCGGCCAGCCGGGATAAGACCTGAGCTCGTTGGCCAAATAAGCTGTGTTGACCTCGGCAAAGGCAGTGTTGGCAAACATTGCCAGACCAAGCGCTGCGCTTAAGAATATTTTCTTTTGCATATCCATCCCTCCTATTCCTGCCATCTGCGTTACGGGCAGTTGTTTTCCTGATTATATTTTAACTTGAAAATAAGAAAAGCGCCCCACCCGAAAGAGTGAATTCGGGTAGGGCGAGAGGGATTCGGGGGAAAGAAGGATATATTTTTATGCCTCATCAAGCTTCTGCAAGCGTTTCAGCCATCTTGTAACAGCGCCACTTTCGATAAAGCCTAATAACGCACCATCACAAAAGCGCTCTGCCCTAAGAGAAGCTATTAGTAAAGCCAATATACATTGAGCATCTAATCCAGAAGCATCGGCTTTCATCATGGAATCATAACCACATTTTATGCCATTAGCATTAAGAATATCTGCATATTTACTCGGTACTATTTCATCACTTTCTTTGGCAAATTTATAGATATCATCTGTCAACTTATCAACCGCTATAGAATAACTGACGAAAGGAAGGTGCATCGGTCTTTCCGAAGAACCATCATTTTCCTTATCAACAATCCATTCACTAACATTATCATTTTCCAAAAGATTGATATATTTTGTCAATGCAGAGTATTTTTTCATCACACTTCATCCCTCTTCCAATCTCTCCACACTATCATAACACGAAAATTCATTTTCATTATCTCTATTATACCATTAAAACCCGAAAACTTTCTTGCCTCATGTGTTATTTTTATTAATTCAGTGTATAATTAAAGCAGAGAAAAATTTAAAAGGCATTCTACCGCATTTCGTGGTAGAACGCCTTTTACTCTTATACCATCAAATCACTTGCCCACATTCACATCACTGTAAAGCTCCGGATAAGCCTGTTCTGACATGAACAAAATAGCATCAGCCATATACTGCGAAGCACTGTAGCGATATCTGTCTGCAATAATAAAATAACTCTTATTTTTTACAGCCTTAACCGTCTGCAATGATTGGTCATTTAAAACATCCTCACGCAGCTTATCTACATCGCCTTTTTTCGTAGCACTGTACCTAGGGAAAATAAACAAATCCGGATCAGTGCTGACAATTTTTTCTTTACTCAGATGCTCTCCCCGCTTCAATCCGGCTATAGCAGCGCCGTTGCGCAAACCTGAACGTATGCAAATATCATGAAACAAGCCATTTTTACTGCCAAAAGCACCCATCAAAGAATAGGCAATAGCAATTTTACGCTTTTCTTCAGGTATTTTTCCTACTTTACTTTGCACAACTGCAAGTTTCTTATCCATATCGTTTATAATTTGCTTGCCACGTTCTTCTTCGCCAACAGCTCTAGCAATAAGAGCTATACGCTTTTGCACCATATCAAGATTCGTCGGCACCTTTGTTACCATAACCTTTAAGCCGGTATCCTTTAAAGCATCTATAAAGGCCTTATTGTGGTTTTCTTGTACAATAACCAGGTCCGGTTGCAGGGCTAAAATAGCTTCTACACCTATATAAGCGGGAACAACCTTTTTAACATGCTCTGCTTTTTTCTTAATTAACGATGTATTACCATCCAAAGCATCTTCAGAAATTGCAGCAAAACGATCCGCAGCAACTAAATCCACTAAAAGCTCTTCTATACTCAATGTTCCGGCATAAATCTTTTTTGGCTTGCTATCAAACCGCAACACATTGCCGTAATCATCTACAACGCTATAAGTATCATTTGGCTTATTATCTGATTGAGGCTGCATACCACAACCGGTAAATATCATCATTAACAAAACAATTACTAAACAACGCACATTAATCACCATTTATCAAACTTAAAAAGTAAATCTGTAACCAACCTCAAAGTTCCTTCCAAGGCTTATATAGCGGGAGGACACGTGTGAAGTAATATCATTTCTGTTTAAAAGGTTATCCATATTCAGATAAAATTCATGCTCTTTAACCGGTTTATAAGAAGCATGCAGGCTTGTATATAAATAAGGTTTAACAGGAATCTGATATTTTTGCAGAACACGATCTGCCATCATGCTGGCATTCAAAGCAATATTAAATTTGCTCACGCTGTAGCTTACGCCACCATTAAGAAGCCATCTGCCATAATTACGTTTCCAGATGCCATTGTCTTCTTTCGGTGTTTTGTACTTGGGGTCACTGAAAGAAACACCCCAGTTATAGCTAAAGCCTTCTGCCTTATTCATTTCACAGGATAATTCAACGCCCATATTTTTCGTATCTTCATTGATAGCAACATTTTCACCTTGAGCATTTTCGGAATTAGTAATAAAGTCCTTTACATCACTCTTGAACAAAGCCAATTTCCAGGAATGATCACCGGAAATATGCTTTAAGCCTGTTTCATAATGCATGCCAACCTCAGGCCTGATATCGGAATTTCGAATTATATTACCTTGGCCATACATATCATTCATAGTTGGCAAAGTAAAGGATTTACCAACGCTGGCGTAAGCACTTGTATCCTCAGTCATTTTGTAGGAGTATTGGATTTGCGGAGTAAATTCACTATAATTGGTTCCGTCCGGAGAACTGCCAGTCCATGTTTCGCGAGCACCGATAATTACATCATGTCTGTTATCAAATTTATGATCCAATTGGGCAAATACAGAGTAAATATTTCTGTCGTACGCATAATTTATAGGCGTTGCAACTTTATAGCTGGGATCATAAAAATTATAATAGTTATATTTTTCATTATAGGCTTTAGCACCAACCAAAAGATTATTGTTACTATCAAGCTCAATATCTTTCGTTATCTCTATGCCCTTGATAACATCATCATTACCATAAAAATAGGAATTTGAGTACAATTTTGTCCCCTTCCAATAATGATATCGGGAATCAGAGCTACCCTTATGATAGAACATATTAGCCTTCAAACCATTATTATCATAGTTTAAAGTAAATCTATTATGTTCTTTCTCAATAAAACGTCTATCTGTCGGTAGCTTAGTTTTTTCAGACATGTAACCTTTGCTATAATCATGATCACTATAATCAAAGGTCATCTTCCAATGCTTATCAAAGGCATAATTGGTTGAAATAATTGTTTTCTCACCACCATAGAACTTAAAATATTTTCCATTCAGAGCATACCCACCCTTACTGTCTGTAGCAAGAGACGTCTTGTCTACACTGCCTTTTTTATTCCAGCTAGCACCAATGCCAAGTTTCCCTGCCTGCAGGCTTGTCTGATACTTTTGCACACGGTTATCGCCTACAGCTGCAGAAATTGAATTAGTGCGTTTCTTTTTGGTGATAATATTGATCACGCCACCGCTAGTATCACTGCCATACAGCACCGCACCGCCACCGCGAACAATTTCAACTTTTTCTACATCGGCAATGCTAAGCGAGTCCAAATCATAATAACCGCTTCTGAAATTCATGGGCACGCCGTCAACCATAACCAAGGTACCACGACGCTTACCGCGGACTAAAAACTCACCGCTTCCCTCACCTATAGGCTCAGATTTATAAACAACGCCAGTGGTATACTTGATAGCACTTTCCAATGTGGTTGCACCGGTTTCTTCTAATCTTTTACTGGTAATAATTTCTGTCGTTGCCGGTACATCAACATCACGTTTTTCTGTTCTTGTTGCCGTTACAACTATTTCATCAATTGAGTATTCGTTTAAACTCTCTTCGGCAAAAGCTGGTGCTCCACCCCACACTACAGAGCTTGTCAACAATGTTGTCAGCAATAAACTTTTGGTAATACTTTTCTTCAAAACACATCACTCCTTATAACTTCTGATAAAACTCAAACCAAGAATTAAATTCCGTTACCGTTATTTGCAGAATGTATTATATTGGGAATTAATTCCTATTTTCATCACACTATGTTATAATAAACTGTCCAGCAGCTAGACTGTCAAGGGATTTTAAAGTTTTTTTAGATTATCTTGAAACTTCCTTTCCTCATGTGCCATTTTCAACAATTCAGTGTATAATTAAAGCATAAATAATTTTTCAGAAAAGGAGAATCCTCACATGAAATGCTTACTCATTAAAAACGCGGACGTATACGCTCCGCAACCCCTCGGAATAGTCGACATCCTGATCATCAATGACAAAATCGCCAAAATAGGCCAACAGCTTGCAGCACCGCAAGGCTTAGACTGCCAAATTCTTGATGCCCAAAAGCGCAAGGTAGTCCCCGGTTATGTTGACCAGCACGTACACATCATCGGCGGCGGCGGTGAATCCGGACCCTACAGCCGTACACCGGAAATCAACCTCAGCGAGCTGACGAAGGTTGGCATTACTACCGTAGTAGGCGTTTTGGGTACAGACGGCACCTCCAGACACAACGAAAGCCTGCTGGCGAAGGCCAGAGGTCTGACGCATGAAGGCATCACCGCGTACATGCTCACCGGCTCCTACGAAATCCCCCTGCACAACATGACCGGTGATGTGCGCCGCGACATCATCCTGATCAACGAATGCCTTGGCATCGGCGAGGTTGCCTTATCCGACCACAGAAGCTCGCAGCCTACTCGCGAGGAGCTGGAAAAGGTGCTTACGCAGGCTCGCCTGGGCGGTATGCTTTCCGGCAAGGCCGGCGTTGTGCAGTTCCACATGGGCGTAGGCAAGCGTGGCATGGATGTTCTGCTGGCGATTGTACGCGAAACGGAAATCCCCGCCCGTCATTTTATCCCCACCCACGTCAACCGTGCCTTCCATCTTTTTGAGCAGGCCAAGGAATTTGCCCGTCTGGGCGGTTATGTAGATATCACCTCCGGCATCAGGGAGCAGGACGGCTTCCCCGCCTGCGTCAAACCCAGTGACGCCATCAAAATTCTTTACGAAGAAGGCGTGCCGCTGGACAGAGTCACCATGAGCTCGGATGCCAACGGCTGCATGAGCGTAACGCTTCCCGACGGCAGCCAAAAGCAGCTTGCCGTTTCGCCGGATTCCTTCCAAGAGGAGGTTAAGGATGCTCTGCTTGCAGGCGTTCCCCCGGAGGTTGTGGCAAAGGTTGTCAGCAGCAATCCGGCGCAGGCCAACGGTCTGTATCCGCAAAAGGGCTGCCTGCAGACCGACAGTGACGCCGATCTGATTATTTACAGCGACAGCTATGACGTAGATACTGTAATCGCCAAAGGCCAAATCATGGTGGCAACAGGCGAAGCGCTTGTCAAAGGCACCTTTGAAAAATAAACATTGTAACGAAAAATCCCCTGCACAAGCCTCTGCTTATGTAGGGGATTAATTTTTTATGATATTTTCGTTATAGCTTGACGCACTCAGGCCGCCGCTTATCTGGCAACAGAAAGCTGCTGCTGCATCAGCGGAATCATTTCCTCGATAGTTTCATATGCCAGCTCATGATTTACATACTGCGGCTGAACGCACTGCAGAATCTGCTTAGCTGCCGTGGTAGTAAAAGGCTTATGCCGATCAATCGCCGCAATATGACGCCAAATAGCTTCCGCATTCAAATCAGCCGGCACCTTGCGTTCAAAGCTGCGCAAATACTTGCCGGAAAGCGAGCAGGAAAGATGCACGCCCTTAATCAGCTCAGCATACGGACCGAGCTTGTCCACCGTGCGGCAGACATAATCCGCAGCCTCTGCCTCCGTGCGCAGACGCGGATTTGTATTCATCAGATGGCCTGTATCCAACATAATGCCTACATTTTTACGTTCAATGCGCTCAAAGAAAAACTTCACCTTGCGCGCATCCGTCAGGCGCAGACCTGGCCACCACAAATTCTCAAACAGCACCGTAACATTGGCAGGAATCTCATCTGCCACAGCATTAAAAACATCTGCCGAAGCAGCCAATACCTCACGGTCATCATAATGGAAATCAAAGGTAAAGATTGTTTCGGTATCGGCCTCCGCCACATGCCACACCAGATATTCCGGCTTCTGTGAAATGGCAGCGCAGATATTACGGCGGATAACCGCCAGCCATTCATCACAGCTCATGGCTGTCTTAAAATATGTCTGGCGTTCGTGAATACTGCGGAACTGCTGCTGCAGGCGTTTAGCCTTTCGCAGCCAGAAATCCATCCAGTACGGCCAATAATTCAAATGTGCGCCAATAGTCAGCTCCTTGTAATCAGGGAATGTTTCCGGATCTCTGTAAACAAACTGTTCAATACCGTCAACACCCAGCTGCTGTACTAAACCGGCCAAGGTCATCCCCTTACGCTTCAGCTCATCTTCATACCAATCAATCGGACAATAGTTAATAAGATGCTTAGTCATTTCTCACCCTTCTTTGCTACATACTGCACACTCTTAACGTAAACCTTGCTTCAACTGTGCTACCGGCAAATAGCTTGAAATTCTTGTTTCATAAAAAAACTGCGGCGGTAACGCTGCAGTCATAATTTAGCTCACGCAAGCAGCACTCCTCGAATACTAAAGATGGTTTTACCATCCTTCCTTTCACCTGTACATCGCAAGCTTGCGGAAAAAACTTTTGGGCATAGGCACTCTGACTAAGCTCATCGCCAGGGCAGCATCTTGTGAGGATATGCGCTGCCAAGCTCACATTACAGTTGCGGTACAGTACCAGATTCGCACTGGTTTTCCTTCTGCTCAAAGCATATTAAGTTTTTATTGTCTTGCTTTCTTTATCTGACGAAGCCGTGTAATAGTAACATCTACTATTTATAGTATAATTAGTATATCATCAATCAAAAATTTTGGCAAGAAAGATATGAAAATTTTTCCGTATCCATACTGCAGAATAATAAACTCCCGCAAGCACGATGCTTTCGGGAGTTTGAATTTGAATATGCGCCATGACGCAGACAAGGCTTTAGCGACAGACTGTAATAGGAACGAGGGCGGGCAGCCCATTACTGCACGCAAACTCATCCGCCTGCACGCGGAACACATCCGCCAACAGCTTGGACGTAACAATTTCTTTAGGCTCACCGCTGACTACCAGGCGTCCCGCCTTGATAACGGCAACGTAATCAGCGTACTGAATGGCATGGTTCAAATCATGGATAACCATTACTACAGTAAGTCCCAGCTCTTTGTTGAGCTTATCAAGCAACTGCATAACCTCCAGCTGGTGACAAATATCAAGATATGTCGTAGGCTCATCGAGCAGCAGCACCTGCGGTCTTTGCGCCAGCGCCATCGCTATCCAGGCGCGCTGACGCTCGCCGCCGCTCAGCGTGTGCAAAAGGCGGTGGCTCATCGACGTCATATTGGTCTGCTCCAATGCCCAGGCGACGTGCTGCATCGTCCTTATCCCCGCGCCCTAAGAAGCTGCGATGCGGGAAGCGTCCCATTTCAACCAAATCCTGCACCGTCAAATCGGTAGGCGCAACCGGTGATTGTGTCAAAATCGCCAGACAGCGGGCAAATTCGCGGTGCGACAGGCTATGTATATCCTTACCCAGGAAGCTGATGCTGCCTTTAGCACAAGGCAAGATGCGGGCAATCGCCTTCAGCGTTGTACTCTTGCCGCAGCCGTTGGGGCCGATAATAGCGGTAATCTTACCCTCAGGAATTGCCAGCGACAAATCATGGATGATTGTTTTTTTGTTAATTGCTATATCAATATGCGTTGCCTCTAAAACAGCTTTAAAGGGCGCTGCATTATTTTGTGTCATCAGATTTCCCTCCTTAACAGGAATAAGAAGAAGGGCGCGCCCAAAAAGGCCATAATAATACCAACAGGCAGTTCAATCGGCGCAAAAATTACACGCGCAAAGGTATCACTGAGCGTAACAATGGCAATGCCCAAAAGTGCGGAAGCAGGCAGCAGAAAGCGGTAGTCGCTGCCTATCAGCAGTCGCGCCGCATGCGGCACCACAAGGCCGACAAAGCCCAGCAGACCGACAACGCTTACAGCGCTGGCTGCGAGCAAAGCTGCAATAGCCGTAAGGATAATGCGCGTTACCTCAACATTGACACCAAGACCGCGCGCCATCTCATCACCCAGCTGCAGGATGTTCAGATAAGCGGCGCTGGCAAGTGCCAGAATCAGGCCGATAACAGCATACGGCAGAATAATATTTACATGCGGCCAACTGCGTGCGGCAAGACCGCCTACCATCCACATTAAAGCACCATGCACTCTGTCACTGTAAAAAATCATCAGACCGCTGATGCCTGCACCCAAAAAGGCAGATACCGCAACACCGGCCAAAATAATACGCACCGGCTTAATGCCGTTTTTCCACGCCAGAATATAAATGCAGACAGCAGCCAGCATCGCACCGATGAAGGCAACAGGCGTAATCAGATATTCCATCGCCGGGAACAAAATCATAATCACAACACCTGCCAGTCCTGCGCCAGAGCTGATGCCGATAATATGCGGGTCTGCCAACGGATTACGCATAATCGCCTGCAGAATCGCACCGGAAAGCGACAGGTTGATGCCGACCAAGGCACCGACGATGGTGCGCGGCATACGGATGTTCCAGATAATCTGACTGCGCGGATCATTACCGGGATTAAGCAGAATATCGGTAATCTCCTTGATGCTGATAATGCTGGAGCCTTTTGTTAAGCTCAAAAAGCTGCCCAATACTGCCAAGAACAAAAATATTACAAGAATAGTAATACGCCATTTAGTACGGCCGATACCAAAATGCTCCGTCTGCTCTGCAGACTGCTTATTTTCCATTAGTAAAGACCTCCGGATAAACCTGCTGTGCCATAAACTTTACAGCCTCAGGATAGCGCAGGCCGGGGTTAATCAAAAACAGTTTTTCCGGCAGCACATATACTCTGCCTGCTTTTACAGCCGGCAGACTGTTCCATGCGGGGTTATTTTTAAAGTCGGTGCGCAGACGGTTTTCAATTTCCTCAGGCTTGCCCATAGAGGTAATAAAGATAATTTCCGGATTCTGCTCAACCAGTGTTTCCATGCTGTAAGGAGTTTTATTGGATTTTCCCTTGAGCGCTGCAGCAGCAACGTTTTCAAAGCCCAGGATATCGCTTACACAGCCGGCAATGCTGTGCGAGCCTTCTACCGTAACGGCGCTGGCTGTTGCATGCATAATAACGATGCGTTTCTTTTCCTTAGGCAGCTTGCTCGTAACGGCGGCAACCTGTTTATCAAGCAGCTCATTTTCCTTTTGGGCCTTATCCTGCGTACCATAAATATCGCCCAAGGTTTTGATGGCACCCTTAACATCATTAAAGGTTTGGGTATCAAACTCCACTACGTTGATTTTGTTGGATTGCAGCATGGGAATAAATTTATCATGCTGATTTTTGCTGGCCAGAACCAGATCAGGCTTCAGGCCCACAAGCGCTTCCATATTAATATTGTAGACCATGCCCACCTCCGGCACAGACTTCATAGATTCAGGAATCTTGCCTACCTTAGAGCTGGCGCGACCGACTACGGTGCCGCCGACAGCCTCAATCATACTCAAATATGAAGGGCTGAGGCTTACCACTCTTTCAGGCTTTTTGGCAAGCGAAACCTGTCTGCCTGCAGCATCGGTAAGCTGCAGATAAGCCTTGTCACCGCCAGTCTGCGTTCCTACACCGCCGCAACCGGCAGCAACCAGCATAGCCGCACATAATAGACCACAAGCAATTTTTTTCAAGAACATGTTAATCACCTCATACTCATCTTATATTACCCAAGCCCAAGGCTTTGGCAATATATATAACTCTCTGATAAAAAAAGCTTAATAATATTGCCCTCATAATAGCACAAATCAGAAGTGTAGTCAATGAAAGTTGCTAAGAAGCGCACATAATAGTATAATTAAATGAATAAGCTTGTTATAACAAAGACTAACTATAAAAAGTCAAGGGGGTAAAGATAAAAAATCTTAAACCACATAGATATATTGACTTTTTATTAAGTTAGTCGAAAAAACGCATGACAAATAAAGCATCGTTTACGATGCTTTCAAAAACAGTATTCAATTAAGTAAAGTCAAGAAGCTTTCAGAAAAGCCTGCTTTGTTTTCTCAAGGTGGAAAATCACTCTAACCAATTTCTTCACGGCATGAGATATAGCAACATAGTAATGCTTACCTTCTGCTCGCTTTTTTGCCAGATAGGCCGAAAACGTGCTATCCAAGTGACAAACTCGTTGTGTAGCTTGAAATAAAGCATATCTCAAGTAATGAGAGCCTCGCTTCTCCATATGAGCATAGCAGTTATCGAGTTTACCAGATTGGTAAGTAGAGGGAGAATAGCCTGCATAAGCTAAAATCTTATCCGGAGAAGAAAAGCGACTGAAATCGCCAATTTCTGAGATAATCATAGCTCCCATGTTATTACCGATTCCAGGTATTGTAGTTATAGGAGAAGCAATCTTATCCATCATTTTAGAAATCTCTGCTTCTATTTCTCCAA
>ENA-OOXC01000528-OOXC01000528.1-human-gut-metagenome-genome-assembly--contig:-NODE-528-length-28884-cov-2.668043_pt1 | contig 28884 bp, 31 predicted proteins | sample MGYA00241578_ERZ501325 | MGnify/ENA primary metagenome ERZ501325 (study PRJEB25962, sample SAMEA2042737) | human gut metagenome | biome: human gut; feature: human-associated habitat; material: faeces...
CCCCATCGGGTACTCCCCAGTCTGCCTCCGCGGCTCCCGATTGCGCTCTCAGCGTGGGCACTGTCATAGAGCATCAGCGTTTTGGCGTTGGTCGTGTCGTCCAGATTGATGGCACTGGCGAGAATACCAAGGCCACAGTAGATTTTGAGAACACGGGGCGCAAGCAGCTTCTGCTCAAGTTTGCCCGATATACCATCAAGTCATAATATGTATAATAACCAAATAAGCCTAAAGACTTTCGTCTTCAGGCTTATTTGGTTTATTGCTTAGCATGGGCAAGTGCTTCTTCTTGCGAAGCCATGCTTGTTTTCTTTTCTCGTATTCCTCTCGATGACGTTCCAGGAAGTTGTCAGCCATTCTTATTTGAATTTAGAGTAGATGATGCTTATCTTGACTGGCGAGTCTGCACCGTCTGTACCCTTGACCAGTCGTGTGCTGGTCAGCGACATGTCGTGTACCACGCTGGCTATCGTCTGTCCGCCTGTGGTGGCATCTGTTCTGTACGCAATCGACACCGGTATCAGCACCACCTTGTTCCAGTCGGCATTGTTGCGGTTCTGGTTGAGATGATTGATGAGTCCCGAGATATTGTTGAACGTATAAGAGTTGGTAGACGATGTGTAAGTGGCCAGGAACGTCGACTTGTAGTCCACAATCTTGTTGTTCTCAAAGAAGGAGCGCATCTCCGACTTGGGAATGATGAGCAGTGTGGTCGGAGCACCAAGCGCATACTTGCTGGTAGTGGTGTTGTTGATGCGCTTCAGCGTAATCTTGGCAGAAGAGATATACTCTTTGTCGTGACCAGCGAATATCTGGTCTATGGGCAGGGTCATCTCGGTGAAGATTCCGGCGGGCGACTTCAGATAGGTGCAGCTGTTGTCGTTGGCCAGCTGTGCGATGTTCTGGCTGTTGGTGATGGTCGAAGTCTGCAGCACCTCTTCAGTACCGGCAAACGATACGACGCCTTTCATTACACTGTCGTTGTATACGTATTGGAAATATAGATTGAGCTGACTGCTGCCGATATAGGCCATCGAACCGAGACCACCGGTATTCTCAAAGAAGAAGCCAGGCACCACATTGTGGATGAACGTATAGTCGTTCTTGAAGTCGGCGGGATTGGCAAAGTACTTTCTCAGGATATAGGTACCATAATTCTTGTATTGGTTGCCGTTGCGGTCGGTGTATTTGTCGTTGAGCAATACACGGATGTTGGTCTGGTAGTACTTGTTGTTTCTGATGCTGTCTACCTCACTCTGGTCGTAGATGGTATAGGGTCTGCTTACCGAATAGGCATTGGACGCGATGAGACCTTCGTTGTGGGGATTATAGTCAGAGTAGTAGTTCTTACCCTCGTTCATAGGCTTGTCCATTTCGTAGACACGCATCTTCATCGGTGTGATGGAGTCGCCGTAATAGCCTGAAGGGAACAGTCGGATTTCACAAGAGTCGGCAATGATTTCGCCGTTCTCAAGACTGCGGATGCTGTCTTTCTTGGGGAAGGAGAAGCCTTCGAGGCAGTTGAACTGTATCATGCAGTCGCCGGTAACGTAGGAGCCGGTTTCGGGGTCTCTTACTTTTCCCAGGTATGCAGTGATGTTGCGCGAAAGTACCGAGCCGGCAAGTACCGAGCGGGTAGAAACAGAGAAGGTATCGGTCTTGATTGCGATGTCGGCGCCGCCGATGATGGTTTGGCCGATGTCGTCGGTGGTGTTGTCACAAGCGACGAATGTAATCAGCGAAATGAGCAGACCGAGAGTATATCCAATTTTCTTCATTGATTGTTACATGTAATTAGATGAGTGTGTCGAAGAAGTCAGTATATGCCTTGGCATAGTCTTCTCCGGGATAGCGGAGCAGGGGACGCTGCTTGTCCTCTGCATATTTGATGAGTGATTCGGTGATAGGGGTCTGGCCCTCGATTACTCCGTCGGAATAGTCGATGGCAAGTTTGCCTAACTCAATCAGGTCAAAGTGGTCATCGTATGGCTTCAGCAGTTCTTCGTTGGCCTCCTTGAACTCGAGGGTCTTCTTGAAGTGCTCGCCGAGTATGTTTTTGAGCTCGTTGGGATACAAAGCCATGGCAACCTTGGTATTGGCGAAGGTGGGCTCGTCGTGGTAGGCGGTCTTCACATAGAAGGGAATGACGGCCGACATCCATCCCTGACAAACGATGAGGTCGGGCGACCAGCGGAGCTTCTTGACAGTCTCCAGCACACCACGGGCAAAGAAGATGGCACGCTGACCATTGTCGGTGTATTCATTGCCGCTTTCGTCCATGGCCATCTGGCGCTTGGCGAAATAGTCTTCGTTGTCAATGAAGTATACCTGTATTCTTGAAGTGGGTATTGACGCAACCTTTATAATCAGTGGATGGTCGGTGTCGTCGATGACCAAATTCATTCCAGACAGTCTGATAACCTCGTGGAGCTGGCCACGGCGCTCATTGATGACGCCCCACTTGGGCATAAATGTGCGTATCTCAAAGCCGGCGTCTTGAGTCATGCGAGGTAAGTCGCGGCCAATGACTGACATTGCGGACTCGGGGAGGTAAGGATTGATTTCCTGGTTGACGAATAGTACTTTCTTTGCCATAATATGTGTATTAATGCATTTTATGTGTTTCCACATTTGGCTGCAAAGGTACGAAAAAAAAACGGGAATAGACCCTTTTTCTTCTAAAATCAAACAAAAGCAACCCTAAAATTGGTTAATTTTCAGTTAATTGCTTGCTTTGGGACGTTTTTGGTCGTTTCTGGAACTCCAATTATAGTCGTGCGCTCCGCCTTTGCTTTCGGCATGGGAATTGTGTCAGTCAGTGCAAGCAGAGGCATCGTTTCTGTGCCGGAAGCCGGCGATTTTAGCGTCGTGAAGGCAGAGTGCTACTCCGAAGGACATAGCGTAGCGTCGTCAGCGGATGGCAGCTCTGTGCAAGGTCGTAAAGGCAACATGCTCCTGATGGCTTTATAGTTTATTTCAAACTGTGATACGGTCATTTCGCGCTTTGCAATCATTGTTTCCAATCACAATTTCTCTATTTCCAACTTCGCTTCTTCTTTATACTTGGTCGCTGTCATGATAGACTTTTCCGCCAGGCTTTCATCGTCGTCCTTCTCTGCCTCGTCTATTGTGGCGAAATCTGCCGCACGCCTCATTGCGATGCTGTCTTTCTCGTCATAGTCTCTGGTTGTCGTGACGGTTTAGAGAAATGGCTTCAGGCTTCTCATAACCAATGATATTGCTATTGCCAATATAATCACGGAGTTTCTGAAAATAAATGAAAAAAGGCATGGACAGTCTGCTGACTCTCCATGCCTCTTGGCGGTAGCATTGTTGTTCTATTATTCTACGACAACCAGTGCGTCTTCTTCCAGTACGGCCTGTCCGGGCTTCACGCAGATGGCAGTAACCTTACCGTCGGCCTCGGCCTCGATATTGTTGGCCATCTTCATAGCCTCAAGCACTACCAGGGTGTCACCGGCCTTTACTTCCTGACCCACCTCTACACAAATCTGAGTGATGGTGCCAGGCAGTGGGGCCTTGATAGCATTGGAAGTGTTCACGTTGGTAGCTGCGGGTGCGTCGTCGGCAGCTGCCTCTACGGGCTGTCCCAGCACTACCTTCTTCTTCTCAGGCTCGGCTTCCTTTTCTATCTGTACCTTGTAGCTCTCGCCGTTTACGGTGATGTCAGCCACATTGTTCTCGTCTATAGCGGCAATGGTAACTTCGTACTCTTTGCCTTCTATGGTATATTTGAATTCTTTCATTTTGTCTGTTATGGTTTTGGTGTTACACCTAAGAACTTCGCATTCCACAAAGTGTGACGTGGCTTGATGGTAATGATACCTGGCTCCTTGTCATGCACGTTGTTGCCGCTGTATTCATAGAGTGCCATGGCGATGGCAGCATAAACATTTTTGTCCATATTCGTTTCTCCTTTGATTACATTGGCATACAGCCATGTTTCTTTGCTGGTAATGACTGCTTCTTGGTAGCCAGCTGAGCCAGACCGCGGCATATACGGAAGCGGGTGTTGCGAGGCTCAATCACATCATCAATGTAACCATACTGGGCTGCCTGATACGGATTGGCAAACATCTCTGTGTATTCCTCTTCCTTCTCGGCCAAGAATGCGTTTACATCCTCGCCTGCCTCCTTCTTGGCTTTGGCCTCGCGGGCGCACAATACGGCTACTGCACCGCTGGCACCCATTACGGCTATCTCTGATGAAGGCCATGCGAAATTGAGGTCAGCACGCAGCTGCTTGCAACCCATTACGATGTGCGAACCACCATAGCTCTTGCGCAGTGTGATGGTAATCTTTGGCACTGTAGCTTCGCCGTAAGCGTAGAGCAACTGTGCTCCGTGCAGAATTACTGCATTATACTCCTGTCCTGTACCAGGAAGGAAACCGGGTACGTCTACCAGTGATACGATTGGAATGTTGAATGCGTCGCAGAAACGTACAAAGCGTGCACCCTTACGAGAAGCGTTTACATCGAGCACGCCAGCGTATGCAGAAGGCTGGTTGGCTACGATACCCACGCTCTGGCCGTTGAAGCGAGCAAAGCCGGTGATGATGTTCTTGGCGAACTTGGGCTGAACCTCAAAGAAATCTCCGTTGTCGGTAATGGCTGTGATGACCTTGTACATGTCGTAGGCCTGGTTGGGGTCCTCGGGGATAATCTCGTTGAGCAGGTCGGCCTTGCGGTCAATGGGGTCGTCGCACTCGCATCGAGGTGCTTCTTCCATGTTATTGGAAGGAATGTAAGATAGCAGTGTCTTAATCATATCCATGCACTCCTCCTCGGTCTTTGCGGTAAAGGTGGTCACACCGCTCTTGGTGGCATGTACGCTGGCACCTCCCAGATGCTCGGCGTCAATGTCCTCGCCTGTAACGGTCTTTACTACCTTCGGGCCGGTAAGGAACATATAGCTGGTCTGCTCCTTCATGATGATGAAGTCGGTAAGAGCGGGTGAATATACGGCTCCACCGGCGCAGGGACCAAGGATGGCGCTAATCTGGGGAACTACTCCTGATGCAAGGATGTTGCGCTCGAAAATCTCGCCATATCCGGCAAGCGCGCAGATACCCTCCTGGATGCGGGCGCCACCAGAGTCGTTCATGCAGATAACGGGGGCTCCCATAGTCATAGCCATATCCATCACCTTGCAAATCTTTTGCGCCATGGTCTCAGAGAGAGAACCGCCATTTACAGTGAAGTCCTGTGCATATACATACACCAAGCGACCGTCGATGGTTCCGCTTCCCGCAACCACGCCATCGCCCATATACTGCTTCTTGTCCATGCCGAAGTTGTGGCATCTGTGGAGCTTGAACATATCGTACTCCTCGAAGCTGTCTTCGTCCAAGAGCATGTCTATACGCTCACGAGCTGTATATTTGCCACGTGCATGCTGCTTTTCGATTGCCTTTTCGCCACCTCCAAGACGTGCTTGCTCGCGCTTCGCAATCAGCTCTTTGATCTTTTCTACTTGTTTACTCATAATCGAATATCTTATGTTTTCTATTGTCTAAACTCGTGCAAAGTTACTAATAAACATTCAAATCAGAGAAAAAAACATATTTTAATTCATTCCGTGGTTATTTTCTCTTATGATGAACGAGGTAAGGTTGGAGATAAGTGACGTATTCGCTTTCAAAGTTAGGAGTCAAGATGCCGTTACCGATGGCTTGCTCTATCTCATGGATGCTCCAGTATCTACCTCCGTCGAGCTCGTCGCGGTCAGGGACAATCGTGCCGCGATAATGGCACAAATAGACGTTGACCAACTCGTATTCGGTCGTGCTTTCGTAGGCGTAGCGGGTGACGAACTCCGGCACAAAGTCGCTTATACCTATCTCTTCTTTTACCTCTCTGCGTAGGGCGTCTTCGATGTGTTCGCCCAAGTCAACAAGACCTCCGCATGCGGTGTCCCATTTCCCAGGCTGGATATCCTTCCATTCGGGACGGCGCTGGAGGTATATGTCCCCGTTGTCATTGATAACGTGCAGAAGGACCACTGGATGGAGTATCTTGCAGCCATCGTGGGCGTGGCCTCTGGATATGGTGCCGAGGAAGTGGCCTTCTTCGTCAACGATGGGGAACAGTTCGTATCGATTGTCTTTCATTGTCGTGTCTCAGAGCTTGTCAAAGAAAGTGAACATGCCATCGAACTCTCGACCGATGTCAACCTTGTGGTCGAAGATGCCAAAGAGTGCACTGCCGCTGCCACTCATCTGTGCATAGATGGCTCCCTCCTGATACAGGCGTTGCTTGATGTCGGCAAGTTCGGGATGCAGGGCAAACAGCGGTTTCTCAAAATCGTTTGTGAGTTCGTCGCGCCAAGTCTCGATGGGCTGTCTGACAATGTCGCGACAACACTTGGCTGGCATTTGTGGGACAATGTGGGCAAAGGCTTCCTTCGTAGAGATGGCAATGTCTGGTTTGACGATACCTATATAGTAGGTGTCAAGCGCATCCCATGGTCCGTCGGTCGGTTCGAGTATCTCTCCGATACCCGTGGCATACGACGGCTCGGCTGTGATGAAGAATGCGCAGTCGGCACCCAATCTGGCTGCATAGCGCTCCATCTCTGCATTGCCCATATTCAACCTGAACCGCTCGTCCAGCAGACGTATCATGTAAGCAGCATCGCTCGAGCCACCTCCAAGTCCTGCCTGAGATGGTATCTGCTTGAAGAGGTGGGCGTGGATGCGTGGAAGGTCGTAGTCCTGGGCAATCAGATTGTATGCCTTGACCACCAGATTGTCTTGCTCGTTACAGGCAACGGGGATACCATAGATTTTGAGGTCGCATGCAGTGTCTACGGGAAATTCGTCGTCCATGCGTTTGATTTCCAAGGTATCGGTGAGCTTAGTGGGATAGAACACCGTCTGGAGCTCATGATACCCGTCGCTCCGCTTGTTTACAATATTGAGGCCAAGATTAATCTTGGCGCAGGGGAATGTAATCATATCGCAATCATAATTATTAGCGTTGCAAATTTAGTTAAAAATAATTATTCGTACGCTTGATATGAGGAAAAAAGTGTTGATGGATACCCTAAAAAGTCATTTCTCCACCTCTTGCCCAGCATCCTCTGTGTATGTAATGGCGCTTATGAGGAGAGGGGATGTCAAAGAAAAGCCGCAATGTACGACCAGGGTACATTGCGGACATAATCTTGCGGCAGCCGAGGACTGCCCCCGGACTATAGAGCGGTCAACGCTCGCACTCGGGGCTATAAATCGCTACTTTTATCACGCCCTCTTCCTTGTTTTCGAATATCCGGTACGCCTCTTCTATCTCGCCGAGGGGGAAGCGATGAGTGATAAGCGGCGTGGTATCAATCTTGCCTTGCTCGATGAGACGGAGTATCTCTTCGCAGTCGCATCCGTCTACGCCACCGGTCTTGAAGGTGAGGTTTTTGCCATACATATCAGGTAGGGGCAGGGTCTGAGGTTCGTCGTAGAGTGCCACGACAGTGACAATGGCATTGGGACGAGCGCATTTCCAAGCCAGCGCTAAGGTATTCTTGCCTCCAGCCACTTCCAGCACTCTGTCGGCGCCACCGTTGTCGCTATGGAATCTTACGAAGTCCTCGCAGTCTTCGGGAACGGTAAGCAGCACATCGGGGTAATGCTCCTTAACAAAGGCGAGGCGCTCTTCCGACTTGTCGCACACGATGATGCGCTTGGGGTGCTTGAGCATGACGCAGAGCAGTGTGCAAATACCGGTTGGGCCGGCTCCGATGATGAGCACGGTGTTGTCTTCGGATATTTCGCTGATACGTGCAGCCCAGAAGCCAGTGGCAAGTATGTCGCCAGTGAATAATGCCTGTTCGTCTGATACGCCATCTGGAATACGGTTTAGCCCTTGGTCGGCCAGCGGAACGCGTACATATTCGGTCTGTCCGCCATCTATCCTGCATCCCAAGGCCCAACCGCCATTGGGTGAAGTACAGTTGTTCACGTAGCCATGCTTGCAGTAGAAACACTCACCGCAGAACGTCTCTACGTTGACCGTGACGCGGTCGCCGACCTTTACTTTGTTCACATCGCTGCCCACAGCCTCGACCACTCCCACCATCTCGTGGCCTACGGTGATGCCCGGAACGGCTCTCGGCACGCTGCCGTGCTTGATGTGGAGGTCGCTGGTGCAGATGCTGCTCAGCGTTACTCTCACCAGAGCGTCGGTAGACTCCTGTATCGATGGTTTCGGTTTCTCGGTCAGGGCAAATCTGCCTTTTTCGATGTATGTATATGCTTTCATTATTTAGTAGATGTTTGAGTTATCTTTTCTTGAATGTTGGTGGCATGGGTCTACAGCTCTCTGCTATACCTATTCATATATAGTAGCCACAATCCGTCGCGGCCCACCATAGTCTCTGAACTCGCAGAGATAGATGCCCTGCCACGTACCGAGGTTGAGCCTTCCGTCGGTGATGGGGATGCTGAGGCTGACGCCAAAGAGCGAACTCTTGGCATGGGCCGGCATGTCGTCGGCACCCTCCAGCACATGGTCGTAGTAAGGCTCGTTCTCCCTGACGATGTGGTTCATGATTTTCTCCATATCCGAGCGCACGTCGGGGTCGGCATTCTCATTGATACTTAGTGCGCAGGAGGTGTGCTTGACAAAGAGATTGAGCAGCCCAGCCTTGGGGAGCGGCTTGGGCAGCCTGTCGATGATTTCGCGGGTCACGAGGTGACATCCGCGGTGCTTGGCGGCGAGCGCAAATTCCACTTGTTGTATCATTACTATTCGCCCTCCACTTTGCAGGATACGAACTGCATGTCTCTTTCAGCCTTCTCGCGAGGGAAGGAGAAGTAGGTGCAAGTGGCTTCGGTGCAGATGTTGCCGGCCGAGTCGGTGAGCGTCGCGTCAATGACGACGATGTTGCGCCTCTGCTCGCGTATGTGAGCCCTGATGGTAAGCTCCGTGTCGTCTGTCGATATCGGCCGCTTGTAGCGGGTTTCCATTTTCGATGTCACACCGGTGGTCTGCAGCTTGCGCATGACTACCCAGCCGCATACTTCGTCGAGCAGCAGCGCCTGTATGCCTCCATGCAGGGTGTTGAGCCACCCCTGATAGTTGGCTGATGGCTTCCACTTGCTTATGATGTCCTCTCCGTCCTCATAGAAACAGAGGTGTACGCCGAAGGGATTGTCTGGGGCACAGCCGATGCAGTTGTAGCCTTCCATACCCGTCCATGGGTTTATAATCTTCTTGATGTCCATAATGCTTTTTGTTAGAGTTGGTGACAGCGCCATTGTCTCAGCCGCTCGCATGACATGCAATATGCCCTCAAGGGTTTCGTTTGCCTTTCCGCTGCGCACGTTTGCGTTCGTCGAGATGGCTGCTCTCCTGTTTCCGCTCGCTTATGCTGCCACGGCGACGGACTTGGTCATGACGAAGGCTAACTCGCCATGCCCATTCAGGCAGACGATGACAGAAACCACCACCGACCGCCATCGCCGGACGATGCTACTCGGCGGCATTGATAGCGTCAAGTATCTGCTCGGCGTGTATCTTGGTCTTGATTTCCTTGGGAGTGAAAATCTTTTCGATGATGCCTTCTTCGTTTACGAGATACGTAGTACGCAGGATGCCGATGGTGTGGCGGCCACAAGCTACCTTCTCGCCCCAACAGCCGAGCTGCTGCAGCAGGGTGGTCTCAGTGTCGGCAATGAGAGGGAACTGCAGGCCGTGGGCATCGGCAAACTTCTTCTGGAGAGCTTGTTTGTCCTTGCTTATGCCGATAATCTCGTAGCCGGCGGCAGCCAGCTCTTCCTTGTGCGCTTGCAGCGAACAGGCTTCGGCTGTGCATCCGCTGGTGTTGGCTTTGGGATAGCTGTAAAGCACTATCTTGCGACCGCGATAGTCGCTCGCTTTAATTTCGTGTCCGTCTTGGTCTATGCCAAGAATCTCTGGAATTTTATCTCCTATAGTCATGGTTGTGGTGTATTGGGTTATAGTTCTCTGACGAAATGGGGGAAGGCCTCGTCGCCCATGTGGGGCGCGTATTCGAATCCTTCGTAACTGAATGTGGTCAATTCTGCAGGGCTGACCAGTTGGTTGTTAGCTATGTATCTTACCATTGCTCCACGGCACGACTTGGCCCACACGGCCTGCATCTTGAGACGGCCGTCTCGCTGTCGCACATAGAACAAGGGATGGATGACTCTTACCTCCTGGCAGACTCTCTTCCAGTCGAACAGATGCTCATATTCTTCGGTCGAGAGGTGTATCAGAATACCGTCGTCCCTCTTCACGCTGTCTATGAGCACCTCTGTCAGCCTGTCTTTCCAAAACTGATTGACCGGCTTGTCATTGGTGGCATCTAATGATACACAATGCTCCATGCGATAGGGCACGATACCATCCATGGGACGAAGTATGCCATAGAGAAAGCATGTTATCCAGAGGTGTTTCTGCGCATATATCAGCGCTTCTTCGCCCAGTGAGGCAGCTCTGAGGTGCTTGTATGCCTGCCCGTTGTAGGCAAGTATCGCTGGCAGCTTGGTCGCCGTGGCATAGGCGTGATATCGCTTCAGGTTTTCGGCAGCTATCTTGTGGCTGCAGTCCAGTTGGCGTGCCAGTTCGTCTACGTCCATTCTCGCCATTTCGGCAGCCAGAGTGTCGGCGGTCGATTGGAAGAGTGGGGTAGTGAGAGGTGGCCTCTCCGCCTTGTCAAACATGATTTTTGCATTGGCCAATAGTATCTGCATATTCACTCGCGTGTTCTTTGGATTTTATTTAGGTATGTCCGAGGTCAGCCCTACAGGGCTGCAAGTCATCGGTGCATGCACCGAAACTTCGTTCGTCAATACCTTTTTACAAAATTCTAAAAAATCCTTGAAATATGCAAGCAATATGGCCAAAAACTTGACCTATACCATGAAAGATGTCTTCTGCGCCGTAAGGCAATTCCAGTCACAGCGCCGCCAATTCTATAGTATGGTCATCGTAAAATCAGTTTCATGTTGCGAAACTATGAATTCAGACCCGGAACCGAATATTTCCCTATCGGAAAGAAATAATTCCAACCCCCATTTCCCCACAAAAGCCATCGCGGTAAGTTTGGTTTAGTTTGGCAATAATTTATGGGTGATAAAAGACAATATGAGTTGGCATTTGCTTGGCGTCACAAGTATGGCTGCGTGAATGACTCTCGACGCTCCAACTCCAGTAGTTTCTTCTTGGCATCCAGTCCGCCGGCATAACCGGTCAGAGTATGGTTGCATCCGATTACTCTATGGCAAGGAACGAGGATGGAGATGGCATTGGCTCCGATGGCCTGTGCCACCGCTCTCACGGCATTCGGTTGACCGATGCCTACAGCAATGTCCTTGTAGCTTCTGGTCTCTCCGTAAGGAATGTAGGGCAGTGACAGCCACACTCGCTTCTGAAACTCGGTTCCGCAGAGATGCAATGGGATGTCAAAGGTCATGCGGCTTCCTGTGAAGTATTCATCCAGTTGCCCCATGGCCCGTTGTATAACATCCGAACTGCGTCTTGTAAATTCTACACGCATCATCCGCATGACTCGTCTCATATTGCGCTCAGAACAAGGCATGTCGTTCCAGTCGCATAGGCACAATTCATCATCAACAGAAGCCAATACCATCTCTCCGCAAGGCGACTTATAATACTGTAAACAGGCTACGCCTTTTTTCATATTAGTCATTTTATAGTTGTAGTTGGCTGCTAATAGTCTCAATGTACTCAAATAACGGAAAATATCAGCTAATCTTGATTTTATCATGTTAAAAAATGTTGGTATTCTAATCTGGCGATTAGCGATAAGCTGTAACGTTTACTTTGCTAAAAATCAAAAGTTGACGTACGATAATTGTAGTAATCAGCAACGAAAACATGCGTATAGCCATCATATTGACTCCACACGCAAGCTGCAGCAACGCAGAACAGATGGTCACCAGTGTTTCGCGGAAAGCCAAGCAGTCGCGTTTTATTAGTCATAGAAACGGCTTTGGTGGAAACCAGACACTTTTCGTGTAGATTTAACTACTGTTTATTTTAACTCCAGTATACGATAGAGTGAAGGCGGGCTTCTGGTTTACTACACAGATCGGTACTGCGTTTCTACTGCTCTGGGCTGTGGTCCTTGTCATCTTCATCGAAGGCTTGTCTGTTTATAATGTAGGCTTGATGACATTCGGTCTTTCTTCTTCTTGCAAGGCATAGTTGAATAAACCATATTCGGCTCTTGTTACGTGTGTCGGCAGGGTAATCTATAGCCTTAGCCATATTACCTCAAGAAATATGGCTCCACATAGGTATGTGCATATACGCTATCAGGGCAATCTGTATCAAAAGAATGACAGGAATGCCATATTTGAATTTCTTGTGCATCGTCTTATGGCGCCAAACTCGCATGGCGATCCATGCTCCGATGCTTCCACCGAGGACAGCCAGCATCAAAAGTGTGGCTTCCGAAATGCGCCACATCGCTTTCTTGGCCTCGTATTTGTCAATGCCGTATACTATGAACGTAACAGCATTGATGGCAAGAAGATAGTAGGAGAGGCAACTATGCAAAGTGTTCATTATAGTATTCAGAAAACTCTATGAGTATTTTGGTGGCAAGAGGAGCGTACCAGGTCTTCACTTCCTGTTCTGTAGGAGTGTGGCCGCCAGGAAAGTGGAAGGCGTTGCTGTAGTGCTCCAGAAAAAGAGGCGAGAAGTTAGCCAGTGTGTCCTTCTCACCAAAAAGTCCCCACACACGATTCTTGTAATATGGGTTGCAATGGGCAAACTGTATGGCTTCCAGCTCAGCAAACTCCGCAATTAGCGCCTCGTCAATCACCAGTCGCTGATTGCCGTCTCTTCGTGGCGCCTTGTATTCATGCTCGCCGATGCGCTCTTTCAGAAACTCCGTCATCTTGAAATGTGGGTTGCCGAGTAGGGCAGGGATGTCCACCACAGGTGCAAGCATCTGCGCAAGAAAAGCTCCGCAGCTGTTGCCCAAAAGCAAGTCGGGCTGCTCCCGGTCGATAATGGTGCTGATCGCTTTCAATGCCTCCCTGGGATGGAGTGGCAAGTCGGGAGTCAGCACCACCGCCTTCCCCACGAAAGCCTCTTGCAGGGCTTTCGCCATCGGGCAACTGCCTGTGGCAAAGAAACCGTGTAAGAATAGTATTTTCTTCATGCTCAAATCTTTAATTCCGACCATCTATAAATGCTTGAAAATGCAAATGCTGTGTGACTCTACTTGCCGATGCAGAATGTAAAATCTGCAAATATAAGTAGCTGATAATCAGCGCACATGCCTCAAATTAAGGGGGGCAGATACTATGCCGAGGGACGGAGGAGGGACGGAAAATATACAAAAATCTGCAAATGAAGCTGCCGTCAAAAATAAAATATACAAACATCTGCAAAGACGTTTTTCCAGTTCTTTGTATATTCACATTCGTTAACACGGATTTTTGCACATTTTTGTATTCGCTGAGAAGCGAGTGAAGAACGACATCCAATCTTTGTCTCTTTAGGTACATTTATCTTTGCAGTTCTTTGTATATCTTTGTAATCTGACGAAAAATCGGAGTTTTTTTAAGATTAAAATCGTGTTGTTAAAAAGTGTTGGTTCTCATTTATCTTAGCCTATAATGTGTTATTCCTTTTCTTCTAATCTTTGATCTTGACCATTCGGTATGACATTAATAGTAGTCGGAAGATAAAAGGTTTAGTTTAGGTTATAGATATATAATATGAGGACAAACTAAACCGTGCATAGAAATGGATCCGAACTATCACATTATTTTCTTTTGGTAGGCAATTGTATCTCTATTTTGTAGTTTTTTTGCACGTATTTTACTTCCAAATTCGCTAAAAATATGAATTTGAGGATATATTTATATAAAAATCATCATTATTTGAGGAAAATATTTGGTTGGGTAAAATAAAAAGGGTATTTTTGCAACAAATTTAGGCTGGTATTCATAAAATAAACGAAGATGGCAACAAAAATACAGCAAATATTAGAAGCAGCACCCAATGAGTCGGTTCTGTTTGGTTCGTGGCTTTCAAGTCAAGGATTGGATGCTCGTGGTCAGTATGCTTATATGAAAAGTGGATGGCTTGACCGTATATCGAAAGGAGTTTATAAGATACATGGGACAGAACCAAGCCTATTTGCTGCTGTATCGTCATATAACACGCAACTCAGTAAGAGTTGTGTTGTAGGTGCATATACAGCTTTGGAACTTCGAGGATATTCTCATTACGTATCAATGGGGAAACCTACGGCTTATCTGTTTACAGACAAAAGCAATAAGTTGCCTTCGTGGGTGCTAAAAGAGGAGTGGGATATGACCATAAAATACATGACCACTTCTTTCCTGGGTGATGAACTGTTGGGTGTAGAAACTATGACTATCAATCAGCATGAATTGCTTGTGTCATCTCCAGAGCGTGCCATATTGGAGTGTTTGAACTTGCCGGATGCATCGTCATCTTTGCTCGATATCTATTATATCATGGAGGGTTTGACTACATTACGTCCCAAGATGGTTCAGACATTATTGGAGGCATGCACCTCTCAGAAAGTGAAACGACTGTTCCTCTATATGGCAGAAAAGGCTGGTCACTCCTGGTATAAGGCTTTGAAACTGGAAAATGTCAATCTTGGCACATCTAGGTTTATGATAACGTCAACAGGAAAGTACATTAATAAGTATAATATGACAATCTCAAAAGAACTTGCAGAATATGAATGATATAAGATCAAATGTTTATGCGCAGAAGGTTGAGTTGCTACTCCGTCTCATTCCGATTGTGATGGAAGAGGATGTGTTTGCCATACATGGTGGCACCGCCATCAATCTGTTCTTGAAGGATTTGCCTCGTTATTCTGTAGATATTGATTTGACCTATATTCCATTGGCTGACCGTCAGACAAGTTTGGACGACATCAATATGCATCTGAAAGCCATCGCTGAAAAGGCAAAGAAAGCATTCAAAGGAATGCATATTGTTCCCAATTTCAATACTTGCAAACTGTTGTGCGAGTATCGAGGCAAACAGGTGAAGATTGAGGTCAATCAAACCAAGAGAGGAATAGTAGGCGGTGCTGTCCAAACTATACCATTGAGTGAGAAGGCTCAGGAAGAGTTTTCTCTCTTTTGTGAGGCAAATGTTGTTCCTGTAACTCAAATATATGGTGGAAAAATAGCAGCAGCATTATCACGCCAACATCCTCGTGATTTGTTTGACGTAAAATACATGGATATTCCATTGAGTGAATGTCGTGAAGGGCTCATCTTCTGCTTACTTGGCAGTGACCGGCCAATCTATGAGTCTTTCGCTCCGCGCCTGATAGACCAACGAGAAGCGATGGTAAATCAGTTTGCAGGAATGACAGACATTTCTTTTACTTACGAAGAGTTTGAAGAAACCCGTGCGAAACTCATTAATGATGTCAAGTCGATGATGTCTGAAGCGGATAAGAAGTTCCTTATCAGTTTTGAATCAGGACAACCCGAATGGGACAGATATGAATTTGAATATTTCAAAGATTATCCGTCAGTACAATGGAAACTGCTTAATCTGAAGAAACTTGCCAAGCAGAATCCACAGAAGTTAAGTGAGGAAGCTGAGAAGTTAAAGAATTTATTCCGCTCTTAAAAACTGATTTTAATTTCAATCTGATGAATATAATTAGTCACTGTATGAATATGGTTAAACTATCAAAAATTAGAGTTTGGGCCAATGAGCATATTTTGATGAAGTATTTGGTTATATGTCTAACTATAACTTATGCTTTAGTGGCTTACAATTCTCAATATATGTCTTGGTATGATAGAACAATTATGCCAATTATAAGTTGTTTTATTTCAGATGTTTGGATTACTTCACTAACATCTTTCTTGATAGTTATAGCAATATATGATATTGTAAGAAAATATGGAGTGCGCTATCAATATGATAAGAACGTTATATTGACATTATTTTCTATATCTATAGTTTTAATTGTTTGTCGATTAAGTGGAAATTATGACTATGTTAATTGGTTCTTGTCTGTATCCTATGTTGATGTTATAATAGGATTTTGTATCGCACATATCATTGCTGCAATTGCGAACAAGTGTAGGATGTTATACAAATTATGCAATAGTAAAGATGAAAAATCAGCCAACGCAAAAGATCCTATATTAAAAGATTGGCCGATAGAGCATAAAGAAGAAGATATTTTTGATCTTGAAGATGAAGCCATAAAACTCGCAAAAAGGATAAAAGCCCTTGATAGAAAGAAAACTTGGAGTCTAGCAATTACAGCTCCATGGGGAACAGGAAAGACCTCTTTTCTGAATCTAATATTGGAACACATAAGTGAAAGGGATTTTGAGGTTGTGCGTTTTATCCCTCGAGATAGTAAATCATACAAAACGATTCAAGAAGATTTCTTTAATTCTATAGCATGCGTGTTATCCAAATACGACTCAAGATGTAGTAATACGTTAAAGGATTATATGGCATCATTGCAATTGATAGATAATCGTGGTGTGGTTGAGAAATTTGTGAATTTTTATAGGATTTGGAATAAAGATAGCCTTAAGAATTCAATAAAAAATTCTTTCGTTTCTCTTGATAAGAAAATATTAGTGCTAATCGATGATTTTGATAGATTGTCAAAAGACGAGATTCTTGAAGTTCTTAAATTGATTGATAGTAATGCCGCATTTACAAATCTTGTATTCCTGACGGCATACGATAAAGAACAAGTTAATAAATCATTAGGAGACTCATATATGACTAAAGATGCTTGTTTCGTTGACAAGTTCTTTAACTTGGATTTTTCAATACCGTCTCGTCCATATTCTTACATATCAAGATATATCGAAGATAAATTATGCGAGTTTTTGAATGTGGATGAAAGTGAGAAAAAGATTTTTCAGCAAACGATAACGAATCGGAGCTCTATATTTGAGGAGTACATCCCAACCCTGAGAGATGCGAAACGTTATATTAATCAGTTTGTGCTCGATTTTAAGCAGGTGAGGGGAGATGTTATGATAGATGAATATTTATTAGTTCAGTTAGTTAAATATCGTTATCCAGAACTATATAGATCTTTGTATAAAAAAGAGTATGTTGAAAGGAAATCTGTTCTTTATAGTAGTATGAATATATGGTATATAAAGGAAGAAATAGATAAAAATATCAAAATATTACCCATCTTGACACTATTATTCCCGAAGGATAATAATTCTGTTAGAAATTCTTATAAACATATTTATGATATGCAAAGTTTTGATAACTACTTTGTAAACCAGATATATTCATCATTGCGTATTAGGGATATGCAGTCTCTTTTTTCTTTTAAATGGAATGACGTGACAAACACAATAGATAGATGGGCTGATAATGATAATAACTCAAAAGATTTCATAGATTATCTTGATAGTCGTAATATGGACTATTTTTCTAAAAATACTTTTTTGCGATATGCGGAAATGGTTGCATATATAGCATGTAAATTGCCTAATTCACGAGCATATTGGCTGTTCATGAGAGTCATTTATAATGAAAATTTGGAAGGGTATGATAAAAAGTATGAATTGAATCTTGCTTCTTACAAAAATCGCTTACTTGATATTGTAAAAAATAACGATTTGCAATTAACACTGATTACAAATATTCATTATGAATATAAGACATTGAAGCTCAAAGAAGATGATGAACTAATAAAAGATGATGATATATGGCCTTTAATTAAAGAAAAGTTTATTCAAACAACAAAAAATCCTACTGTCAATGAAGATTATCTTCTTAATTGGTTGTATCGATGTGTTGATAACATGGAGGGAACGTCAAGAAAATTGTATTTGGATATAGAATGTCTTGATGCTTACAGAAAAAGAGTAAAGGAAAATCCTAGTTATTATATAAAAACATTTGTTCGTTTAGGCATGGTTTCGTCAAGTCCAGATTGGAACACTGTGGCATGTGAACCATTTTGGCGCCAGATATTTGGAGATGAAACACTTTTTGAGGGTTTCTTGAAAGAATGTAGACGAAAGCAGATTGAAAAGTCTGATTTAGTGTGGAATTTCTGGCAATTATATAAAGCCAATGAATTTGAGCCAATTTCTTATGAGAATCAAGGATCTGTTCAAGAAAAAATTGATAAAGATCTTATTGAAGAGGTGGATAAACTTAAAAAAATGAAATGTATTGAAAATGATGTTTCTTGTATCCCTGATAATATAGATTCTGTTTTAGAAGAAAAAAAGAAACAATATAAACAATTGTTGCTCCAATATAAAAATGAGTTAGACAATATTAATCTTTATGTATCATTAAATGGTCGAATAAAGAGAGCGATAGATGTGAAACTAAGATATTTGAGTGAATTATAATCTTTTATATTTTATAGAATAATCTTCCAAATATGAATATTATACTTCTTCATAGAGCTGTTGTTAGTTTCTCTATTACGAAAAAAGAAAAAGAGGTTCGTTCTGAGTTTACAAACTCAATGCAATCCCCCTGTGTACCAGCATAACAATTATTATAAATTCTATAATTTCAAATTTCAATACAAATGGCACAAAAAGTCTATAAAACAGAGGATGGTCAAACCATTATTGCAAATATGATGAATGATGTAACTAATGTTAGTTTTAAGGAATATATCCTCAAATTCCATTCATATTCTATTGCACCAGTTATTTCTAGTATGGCTTTTAAACTATTCAGTTTTCTTCCAGTGGATTCTATTGCAAGAATTGTTAACCGTCAATCGTTTGAATTAGCAAAACAACAATTGATAAGTTTAGAGAAAGTGATGCTGCCTGATGAAATCTTTACTTTATTGAAAAATGACTTGAAGAAAAAAGAACAAGAGAAAATTTGGAGGGGATTATCTTTAGACATAAGTCAATTGGGGGCAATTTTTTTACACGGGGAAGATTTAGGATACAAATTCAGTTCTTACCGATTTGAAGGGAAGCCTAAAAATTTCAAAAAAGAGGACCTTCCAAATTTTGCTTATGTTGATGATAATGATATTTTGCATAGAGTTGGAGGGGAGTCGTTGTCTGAGGGACAGTTAAGGGCTTTGATAAATGAATCAAAAGTTATATATGTTCAGATATTAGATAATGGAATACAATGGCATGCATTCATAAGAACTTTTCAAGGATTAAAAGGAAAAGAGTCTGGCACACTAGGTTCCGTTCCTCATATTCATTATTATTCCAATAAGAATGGTACCTCAAAGGCAGATTTAGTAGATATGATAAAAAAGGGTAACTATCCTACGGCAAAAGTGCATATTCCATTGATTGATTAATAAATTACAAGTCGTTAATACACATATATTTATGTCGCAAATGAGATTCTTTTGACCTTCGGCTGTTTTCGACTGTCATGAGGGACAAATTGGACGAAAAAATGATATGATAAGTTTCAACTCATACATTGATGGTCTTGACCTCTCTGCACTGAATGAGTATTGTGTTAATCACGGACGATTGACACAATACGCTAAAGGAGATTTTTTCATCAAAGCAGGTGAAGAATCTCGGTTTATTGGGCTTGTTGAATGTGGCTACTTCAACTACATAGTACATAATTCCTCTGAACAAAAAGACTATATTACAGGCTTTGCTTTTGAGGGTGAGTTCGTGGGCGATTACCCAAATTGTCTTTCTAGCAAGAGGTCAGAAGTGACTATTGTGGCAGGAACCTCCTGTAAGGTCTTTCTATTAGCTGGTGAAGAATTACGTGAACTGTTAAATTCCGATGGTATGAAAGAACTCAAACAAGCCATATCTGACCATCTCTTTGCGCAGGTCTATACACAATATCTTGATACCTATCGCATGACCACCAGAGAGCGGTATAAACGTTTACTCCTTCGTTGTCCTGAAATAGTGCAAAGTATCAACCTAAAAGATATAGCCTCTTATCTGAAAGTTACGCCCACAACTATCAGTAACATCCGTAGAGAAATAACTTTTAGTCTGTAAACTCTCAAAACGTTTTGAGAGTTTACTGCCATAATGGTACTTTTGTTTTCTGATGTGCATCGGGTTAATGGACAACTATTAACTTTGCACACAAAAACGCAATATGAATATCGTAATCATCGGGGCAACCTCTGGCATTGGTAAAGCTCTTTTCGAGAAATATGTAAGCGGAGATAATCGCATCGGCATCGTAGGCCGACGTGCAAATCTGCTTGGTGAATTAACTCAGAAATATCCGTCCAAAACCATCTCGGCTAAAGCTGACATTTCCAACTTGGAAGAGATTGATCGAGCCATCCATGCGCTTCAAAAAGAAATGGAATACATTGATCTTGCTATCTTGTGTTCGGGTATAGGTGATATTAACGCTAAGCTCAACTATGCCATAGAGCGACCAACCATCGACACCAACGTTACAGGCTGGACATTTGTCATTGATACGTTCTACAACATTTTCGAGCAACAAGGCTTTGGTCATCTTGTTGCCATCACCTCTATTGGTGGTCTGCGTGGCGAGCCGATGGCTCCAGCCTATAGCGCATCGAAAGCCTATCAAATCAACTATATGGAAGCCCTACGCAAAAAGGCATTCAAGAGTGGTGGTCACATAACAGTTACTGACATTCGCCCTGGTCTTGTTGATACAGCAATGGCCAAAGGTGATGAACTATTTTGGGTGATGCCTGTTGAGAAAGTTGCTAGTCAAATCATTGCAGCCATCCGTAAGAAGAAATCCAAAGTCTACGTTACTAGGCGTTGGCATATCCTCGCAATTATCAACAAAAATCTTCCATTCCTTCTATATAAGAAAATGTGAATTATTGTTTTTTATGTAAGGGTCTCTATATAGAACAAAACGTTCTGATAACTAATAGAGGTTTTCATCATTGATGGAAACCTCTCATTATAATTGGATGTGTTGTCAATTATTCTTGTAATACAGAATCGCTATTATTCCATTCTCAGAATAGCCTCAATCATCTTCTTTGGAGAAATCTTGGCATAACTTTGTGTGCTTGACACCTGCTTGTGTCCCAAGAGTGCGGATATTGTGTAAATATCAATGCCTTTATCAATCAGCTGCATGGCGAAGGTGTGTCGGGAGCAGTGGAAAGTGATATGCTTATGAATCCTGGCCTTCATAACCCATCGTCTGACATGTGTTGTAAGTATGCTTTCTGTCAGCAGAGGAAAAACCTTTCCCTCTGGCAGAGGATTTCCTAACACCCTGACAGCGGCAAGAGATAAAGGTAACTGTATCTGAGCACCTGTCTTCTTGATGCAGATTCGCAGATACGCTTTTCTGCCACGAGCCTGATGGATATTGTCCCATCGTAGTGCAAGGATGTCGCTTCTCCTCAGTCCTGTGTAGATGGAAAACAAACCTGCTTTATAAACTTCCGGATTATCTTCGTATGGTGTGCTTGCCAGTTGCTTTATCTCTGCTTTTGACAAGTATTCCTTATGGATGTCGTGATCCCAGGCTATTTTCTCCACCATGGATGCGTAGTCCTCAGACAGAATGTTATCCTTGTAGGCAAGATGCACGACACTTAGGAATGCATTGAAGTATGCACTTGCAGAGTTCCTGGACAATTTGCTTTTTGTGTGCTGCAGTCCCTTTGCACGGAGCAGGTACAGACGGAAACGTTCACATAAACTGGCATTGATATCCTTGAATCTGCATCGTCCCTTACAAAACTTTTCAAAATGCAATCGGCTACTGAGGTATTTAGCTCCGTGACAGTCTCCGTTCTGCCTGAAGTAATCCAGAAAGTCCTCGTCAAGCCTGGCCTTTGCCAAGAAGCTGTAGTCGTGACGGACTAACTGGAGGTATCTTTCACAACGTATTGTTTCGGCAACTTCTTTAATGGCTTTGTTCTGCTCTTCTTGTTGAAGCGTCTCGGGATTGGTGTAGATTTCAAGATTCAGACATTCATATCTTACTGCCTTCCCCTTGACGTCGTGAATGGCAGGATTGAACTCCAGATAGATGGACTTCATGGAACCATGCGCTATATTCCTATATTTCAATATTACCCTTGACATAATACACCTCCTTTCTTCACGACTGACATAATATCTGCCTTGTTATACACCAAATTCTTATTTAATCTCTTTACGTGTGCTCTATGCAAAGCTGCGAGAGCGTAAATAACAGACTTGTCTAAATCGAAAAGAGCGGAGGCTTCTTCAAGTGTCAACCAACGCTTCAAGGCTATAGATTCGTGCTTCCATGCTTCCTCACACGCCGATTTGCAGAAACGACGATACACACCAACATAGTATGAAGAAATGTCATTTCTTGTGGCAAACTTCAGTACCCAGCATCTGCTCATACCTGTGTAGCGCATCAGCTCTTTGAGTGAATAGCTGGCATAGCCAACAAGAGAGTGTGGAGTGACGGGTAGAGCAGAGTACCACTTTACAAAGTCCTTCCAAACAATCTTGTAATTGCCCTCCTTGTTTTTCTTGGCAACGATGATGCCGTTTGCAATGAGTTTGTTAATGTACTGGCGGCTGAATCCTGATAGAACGGCCGCTTCTCCTACGGAAAGCCTGTCATGAGTAATCTTCGCTTTCCATTCTACGTCCAAACTATCGTATGGATCGTAGTAGTGTTTCTTGTTATTGTATATCATATTATCAAACCTGCTTTAGTGCAGGCATGATAATAAACGAAATTTTGATGGAAAGTGAAAAATCAAAAATCTGCAAAAATGTAGTGACAACAACCCTCAAAATGAGTATCGGATATTTGCTGATTTTTGACTGTATTTTCCACCGTGGAAAGTGATGATTATATTTGCAGATTTTTGTATATTGTTGTAAATGACCGACTTATGTAAAACGAACAAGCTTGTTAAAAAGATTTAATAGCAACTCTTAATTAATTGTATATCAGTTAGTTATAAGTTATTTACCGATGCAGAAATGAGAGAAGATATTGCCAAGGACTTCATCCGTGGTGATGGTATTGCCCGTGATTTCGGAAAGATGAAAGAGGACTTGGCGTAGGTCTTCGCTTATAAGGTCGCCTGAAAGATTTGCGGAGAGACCTTCGATTACTCTCTGCAATGCTTCTTGAGACTGGCGTAGCGAATAGTAATGACGGGCGGAAGTGACGAGATAGTCGTTTTCATGTATCTCGGGAATGTTGGCGGCCTGGTATATGGCTTGTTTCAGTTCTTCCAGATTCGTACCGTACTTGGCACTGATGCCAATCTGGCGGAATACGCCTTTGGCTTGAGTGGGAGACTGGGTGTAGGCGTTGTGGTCAATTTTATTCCGGACGATGATAACCTTCTGATTGGTATCAATGGCGTCGATTGCAGTTTGCTCTTCTTCGTCAAAGGTGTCTTTGTCGGTCAGCCAGAGTATGATGGTCGCCTGCTTGAGTTTCTCGAATGTTCGTTCAATACCAAGTTGTTCAATGGCATCATCTGTAGTTCGGATACCGGCGGTATCAATAAACCTGAACTTGATGCCATTAATAGTCGTAGCGTCCTCAATCACATCGCGAGTGGTGCCGTGGATGTCGCTGACGATGGCTCTATCTTCTCCTAACAACCTGTTAAGCAACGTGCTCTTGCCAACGTTTGTCTTGCCTATGATTGCAACGGCGACGCCTTCCTTGATGGCCTTGCCACTCTCGAATGATTTGCACAGACTATCAATCTTGTTCTCAATGCTTTCGGCCAAAGCAAGCAATTCTCCCCGCTCAGCAAATTCTAATTCCTCATGGTCGGAGAAGTCAAGCTCGAGTTCAAGCAGAGACGTGATTTTCAACAGCTTGTCACGAAGTATGGCCAAGTCGTTGCTGAAGTGACCTTTGAGCTGGGACATGGCTATTTTATGAGTCGCTTTATTGGTAGACGCAATGAGGTCTGCCACGGCTTCTGCCTGACTAAGGTCCATTTTTCCATTGAGGTAAGCGCGCATAGTGTATTCTCCGGGTGTAGCTTGGCGACAGCCTTTTTCAATAAGTATTCTGAGAATCGTGGCGGCTATGAACGTAGACCCATGGCATGAGATTTCAATAGAATCTTCTCCTGTATAGGAATGGGGTGCATGGAATACACTAACAAGGACTTCATCGACAACCTCGCCGTTGGAGTCTATGATGTTGCCGAAATGTATTGTGTTTGGGCGTGCAGATTTTAGAGGCCTCTTCGAGCTTGATATAAACACCATGTCAGCAATGTCAATCGCTCTGTCACCGCTGATTCTTATGAGTGAGATGGCTCCGCCTGCAGGTGTGGCCAGAGCGCATATAGTATCGTTGTTCATCATCTATATAATAAATATGTATATGTACCTCTAATATATATCCACGCCGATGGTGGTGTTGCTATATTCTATCAGCGTCATACCGTTGTCTCTTGTTTCTCACGTAGGACAATAGTATGACGCTGTTCGTTTTATACGAGATGTCTGTCAGGTCAGACTAGATTCTATCAAGTACTTCTATGATAAGATTGTCGATAGAATTCTTGTAATTAGCATTAGCTTCCTTGGCCACCCTGTTGGCAATTACCATACAGCAAGTCATGGCTTTGTGGCCCATGAGAGCGGAGAGGCCGGCGAGCGCGCTGGATTCCATTTCAAAATTGGTTATGCGCAAGTCGCCATATACAAAGCTCTCTACCTTCTCGTTCTGATGAGGGTCTGCCAGAGGAATTCTCAATTCACGACCCTGGGGGCCGAAGAAACCACCACATGCGATGGTTATGCCTCTTACCATATCTTCTCCAGCAATGCGGTCTACCAACTCTTTATCACCATCAATCACGTAGGGCGCAGAGAGAAGTGGACTCCAATTCATGTGCTTCTTAAATGCCTCCTCAAGTTCGAGGTTGCATACGTCGTTACGTCCGGCATAGAAGTTGAGCAATCCGTCGAAACCGATGCTTTTCACGCTGGCAACAAATGTTCCAACAGGTGTGTATGGCTGGAGACCGCCGCATGTACCAATACGTACAAATGTGAGTTGCTTGAAGGTTTCCTTCTCGTGTCTCGTCTTGAAGTCAATGTTGGCCAAGGCGTCCATCTCATTCACAACGATATCGATGTTGTCACAGCCAATACCTGTGCTTTGTACAGTGATACGTTTTCCTTTATATGTACCTGTGATGGTTTTGAACTCTCTGCTTTCTACTTCACACTCCTTGGTCTCAAAATGAGAGGCAACCAGTGCAACTCTGCCAGGGTCGCCAACGAGAATAATCTTGTCAGCGAGCTGTTCAGGCTTAACGTGCAGATGGAAAATGCTACCATCTGGGTTAATAATTAATTCAGATTCAGCAAAATACTTCATAATAGTTATCTGTTAATAAGTTTGTTCTCAGAGTTTCTTATTCTCTTTTCTGTCTCAGTAATTGTGTTGAGCAGTTGTTCTGTTTCTTGTTCTTTATTGATGATGTCAGTAGATACTTTTGCTTTCTGTGCTTTCGAGAGACTTTCATAATTCAGCCTCATCTTGTCAAGCTCTTCCATCTTTTTGCGATAAAGTGCCTTTTGTCCGTTGAGCATCAGGAATTGCTGGCGGTTTGCTTTGCTCTTGAAGTTATCCAGGCGATGATAGACTAGCTTGTCATTGATGACAAAGGAGAAATACTCGTCACTTGACTTGGCAGCCTGTCGTTCCAGTAGATTGGCCTTCTTTTGCAGTCCTTCTGCGCGTTTACCAAATTTCCATGTGTCGGCGATGCTTTGGATATTGGCATACTTCTTGAGCTCATCTTCCGTCAAGTCATCCTCCTCAAAACTTTTGCGGAGAGTAGGTGGGATGAAAGTATAGATACACACCTTGCCCTCTGGCTGGTTGCGGTCGCTTACCAACCATCCTATATTGTCATACTCGTCTATGGCAAGGAAGTAGTCATTGGCTGTGGAATTGAAGGGGAAACCATAATTCTGGGGCTCATAGAAATTGCCACTGTCGCTGTCGAATGTAGTTGTGAAGATATCGTAACCGCCAACACTGTTGGCTCCCTTTGCCGAGAAGAATAGAGTGATACCGTCAGACAAGACAAACGGATAATTGATTTGATGGAAGGCAGAGTCGATGCCTTCTACCTTGGTGCGTTTACCCCATTTCTCGCCAAGCCAGTCCAAGCGATAGAGCTTATTCCCTCTGACAGTGTCTTCTTCCGCATAATAGGCTTGGTCTCCAAATTCATTGATATAGACCGACATCATTACTGATGTTTTCTTGGCCTTGTTGAAGAATTTGTTGTAAGACATGATTTCGCCAGACTCCTTATTGAGAGGAATCTTTGTCAGAAACGAGTCTCTGTCTACCACCAGACTGTCAATAAACATGATTTTTGCGGTTGATGGCAACATGGATGCGTATAGCTTCTCTTCGGGAGATGGCTCTGTCGACACCTTGACAGCCGGCCGTTTAACTCTGCGATGCTTTTGGGCTTGTGTTGATACACAAGCGGAGATGAGCATCATCAATATAATCAGTTTCTTCATAATGGTTATACTATTTCATAAACACAAGATAAACTGCACAGATAATGAGCAGAAAAGCAAGAATGTGGTTCCAGTGCAAGTTCTGGCCTTGGAAGAGGATGTTGGCTATAATGGCAAACACGACCAGACTGACGCATTCTTGAATCACCTTGAGCTGTACGAGCGAGAATGGGCCTCCATTGCCATCATAACCTATGCGATTGGCTGGAACCTGACAGCAGTATTCCAAGAATGCGATAGACCACGAGAAGACGATAACCCCAATTAGGGGCCAGTCGCGTGAGAGGCCGGTTTCCTGTATTTTCAGATGGCCGTACCAAGCCAATGTCATAAATACGTTGCTCAGTATAAGTAGAATGATGGTGTACAACCCGTTCATTATCTTTTCTTTACTTGTTGTCGTTAGACATGTTGATTAGGCGCTCAGCCATGTTCTTGGCAGCGCGACGCCCGTCGCCCATTGCCAGAATTACGGTAGCGCCACCTCTTACTATATCGCCGCCGGCATACAGTTCTGGACGACTGCTCTGCATCTGTTCGTTCACGACGATGGTATTCTTTCGCCCCAGTTCCAAGCCGGGTATCGACTTGGGTACAAGTGGGTTGGGCGATACGCCCACAGCAACAATTACCTGGTCACATTCTATTGTCAGTGTTTCCCCAGTAGCTATAGGGCTTCTTCTTCCGCTTGCGTCGGGTTCGCCCAGCTTCATGATATCGAGTACGGCAGCCTTCACTCGTCCTTCTTCATCAGCCAGATATTCTTTGGGATTATGGAGTGTAAGGAAGTTGATGCCTTCCTCTTTGGCATGCTTTACTTCTTCCAGACGGGCAGGCATCTCTGTCTCCGACCTGCGGTAGGCGAGGGTGACATCTGCTCCCAAGCGCTTTGCCGTGCGACAAGAGTCCATTGCCGTGTTTCCGCCGCCTACTACCAGCACTTTCTTGCCGATATTCATGGGTGTGTCTGTCCGTTCATTGGCGGCATCCATCAGATTTACACGGGTCAGATACTCGTTGGATGACATAATATTGATGTAGTTTTCGCCAGGAATGTTCATGAAGTTGGGTAATCCTGCGCCTGAAGCGACGAATATCCCCTTGAATCCCTGTTCTTCGAGCTGCTCTACTGTTATGGTCTTGCCTACAATACAGTCGGTTTGGAATTCCACGCCCATCTTGCGAAGATTGTCTATCTCAACATCGACAATCTTATTGGGCAAACGGAATTCGGGAATACCATACTTCAGCACTCCGCCAATTTCGTGAAGTGCCTCGAATACATGTACGTGAAAGCCGTGCTTGGCCATTTCGCCAGCGAAACTCAGACCGGCAGGACCCGAACCGACAACCGCTACTTTGATGCCGTTCTTAGGTGCCATATCCGGCAGTGCGATACTATTGCTTTCACGTTCATAATCGGCGGCGAAACGCTCAAGATAACCTATGGCCACAGCCGGTTCGTTCATCTTGAGATGGATACATTTGCTTTCACACTGTTTCTCCTGGGGGCATACGCGGCCACATACGGCGGGCAGAGCCGAGGTTTGTTTCAGCACCTTGGCTGCAGCGAGGAATTCGCCGCGCTCTATATTCTTGATGAATGAGGGGATGTTGATACTTACAGGACAACCTTCCACGCATCCAGGCTTGGCACAGTCCAGACAGCGTTGAGCCTCAACGAGAACCATCTCTTTGGTGAGGCCTTTGTTGACCTCTTCCAGTCGTGTTGTGGCGCGATAGGTGGCATCCAGTTCGGGCATTACCACACGGGCAATCGTTTTGCGCTCTTTGGCACTCTTCGCCTTTCTCAGTTCTTCACGCCATGCAGCGTTGCGGTCTGTGAGGTCGCATGCTTCGGCAGTATTGTTACACTTGCAGCTATTGTTGTCATCACAGCTCTCTTTCTCTTCAGCTACGGGAATAGTTGCGTGTTCGGCATAGTGTTCCATCTCCACGCGTTCAACGGCCTTGAAAGTACCCATACGCTTGAACATTTCATCCCAATCTACAAGGTTGCCGTTAAACTCAGGGCCGTCGATACATACAAACTTCGTCTTTCCGCCAATAGTCAGTCGGCATGCTCCACACATGCCGGTTCCGTCTACCATGATAAGGTTTAAGGAAACGATCGTCGGGATATTCAGCGCTTCTGTTGTCTTGCAGACAAATTTCATCATGATCATCGGACCGATTGCAACGCAGAGGTCATAGTGCTTACCTTCCTGCTCTACCAGATCCTGAATGGTCTTTGTTACCATGCCGCTTCTTCCATAAGAGCCGTCATCGGTGGTCACATATAAATTTCCTGCAACTGCTTTCATCTCTTCCTCAAGGATCAGCAGCTCTTTCGTCTTTGCGCCTACGATAACGCCTGCTGCAACACCCCGCTCATGCGGCCA
>ENA-OOXC01000553-OOXC01000553.1-human-gut-metagenome-genome-assembly--contig:-NODE-553-length-27906-cov-3.201465_pt1 | contig 27906 bp, 29 predicted proteins | sample MGYA00241578_ERZ501325 | MGnify/ENA primary metagenome ERZ501325 (study PRJEB25962, sample SAMEA2042737) | human gut metagenome | biome: human gut; feature: human-associated habitat; material: faeces...
GAGCGTAAATCTTATGAAAGGATATGATATGGGGCTTAACTATATCATACAAGGATTTTATGAACGTAAACCATGGCATAACCGATACCGGTAAGCTGAAAACCATTGAAATCGACAAGTACGAACCCATTCCGGATAAGCCTGGACGCTGCCGCGCAGTTGGTCAGGCAAGCAAGCAGGAGATATTCGACCAGTTGAAAGACCACCTCGAATATGTCGGAATGCTCCCTGATGAGTATTTCATAATTTCAACACAGCAGCCCGAAATCATTCCGGAGAACTGGCGTGATTTCACCTGCAACGTTTCATACGGCGGAAGCGAAGGAATATATCTCGATATCTCCCTCAATACCGCAAGTGGCTCTCAAAGCTTCATCACCGGAAAAACCCTCAGCGAAGATGTGGAGAGTTTCCTGAATATGTCCCGTGCCGCTGCCGAGTGCAACCTCATGCTCAACGGAAACGGAAGCGTTAAGGCGTTGCCGCGTGATATCGCAGAATATCTTGAATACATGAGCGAAATCGAGGACAAGGATTACTCAATCGAAGATACCGATGAAATGGAACGGTGAAAGGTGGTTCAAAAATGATAACCAAAGGGAATGTTTCGACATTCAGCTTTTACGTCAGGGCGTTTGATACCAAAAACAACTACAGGAATTACGGGGAGCCTGCCACTCAGCTCTCGCTTGAACAGGCAAAAGAAGAGTTTGCCAAGCGCTGTGCTCAGAACCCTTTGAGTGTAAATACGATGCTTGGGGTGGAGTATTCCTCCAAGAACGCAGAACTCAATAAGCACGGAGTGGGAGCCGTTGATCTGCTTCAGTGTATTAATGGTCATCTGAATCTGTCCGAGGATTATAAACTGGACGAGGTACTGGCGCACGAAACGCTTATTTCGGTCAACGCAGTATCTATCCTTAAGCGCGAAGCAGACAGATTACAGCGAATCAGCGACAATGCCACTGCAAAATGTGCAAAGAGGATAAGCGACAATATCCGTACCGCCTGCGTCAATACGGAAGCTGCAGAGCAGTTCATGAAATCACTTGCCGATGAATACGGCATAGACCGCATCAAGGATATCGTTGCCAACGAACTGTTCGGCAATAATGAGATTGCCAATGCGGAAATTGCTGAATACCTCAGCAGTTCGTTCAGCGGCAAATATGACAGCAGATTTGCTGTTTTCGGTAATTCTGAACAGCTTGAAATGCTTGCTCATGCAGCTCAGTTCGTGGAGGAAAGCCTAACGGAAACAGAATCGAAGCTGCGCAACAGCGGTCTTGTCTATGGCGATAGCAATTCTATCAGAGATAAGTCAGCCGACATCAAATCTGAGATAGACCATCACAATCGCATTGAGGACGAGGGGTTTGCACCAGATGACGGGCTGAGCCTATGAAAGAAAAAATACTGCTGGTGTTACTGATCCTGGCATTGTGCCTGAACACCTGCCAGACCGAATACTATCCTACCGCCGGTTACAGTTCAATGTACGGCGGCGATGTTCTTTATGAGTGGAATGTTGATGCGTTATCAATATATACATTCAAGGGAATAAGGCTGTAAGGAGTGTGACGTATTGAAAAACAACAGCATAAAGTACCGAATTCCTGTATGCATTTTTCTTTTCGTGTCCGGTACCATCATATCGATCCTGTTTTCTAACGCTCTGAATGATATGATAGTGTACGGCAGGCTGACCACACAACTTACGGATCCGGGTGCGCTCATCGGGAATATCTTCACGCAGGATAAACTCGGTCAGTTGTTCCTCCTGCTTGAAGCACTTGTGGTGTTGATATGCATTGTGTATTTTGTCTGTGCAAAACGTACATACCAGGCAGACACATACGCCGTGACAGATAACCTTTCCATACCTGTCCCGTATGGTCAGGGACAGCACGGCACTACATGGTTCATGTCCGAAAAAGAAAAAAAGGAGGTATTTGATTATATCAAGATCACCCCTATGAATCCCCTAATTTCAAAACTGGTGGCTTTAGGCAAGGAACGGTATGACGCTATTGAACATGGCGAAGAATATACCCCTCCGAAATTGGACAAGACACTGTGCAAAAGTGGCGGAATTGTTCTTGCAAGGGAAATGTCCGGGGATACCGAATGCTTGCCGTGCATTACCGATGATATACATACGCTGACAATCGGCGCGACGCGCAGCGGTAAATCACGCTGCCTTGTATTGCAATCAATATGCACCATAGCTTTAGCCGGCGAAGGACTTGTTGTAAATGACCCCAAAGGCGAGTTATATCATTACACGCACTGTTACCTGGAAAGCCTGGGATATACCGTTCGTGTAGTTGATTTCAATTCCCCACAAAAATCTAGTCACTATAATCCGCTTCAGGTAATCATCGATGATGTGAACAAAGGTAATCTTGACGCTGCACAGAGATCTATGTGGGATTTCGTGACATTTCTTGTAGAGAAGAATGACCATACCGAACCAATCTGGACCAACGGCGAGTGTGCCGTCATTGCCGCCGCAGTAATGTGCGTGGTTTATGATAATAAGGACCACCCCGAATTCCAAAACCTCACGAACGTATACAACTTCATCGCTAATATGTGCAAGACCGTAAATAAGGTCATGCCGATTGACGCATATATGAACAAGCTCCCGGACAGTCACCCGGCAAAAAGCCTTATGGCAATCGCCAAGATAGCTCCGGACAAAATGGGCGGATCGTTCTTTACATCGGCGCTGACCACGCTGCGACTGTACATAACTAACGATATGTATAACGTAACTAAGGAGTCTGAGTTTTCCCTTGAGGATATGGGGGCTAAACCCAAGCAGGCTCTTTTTTATTTGCTACCTGACCAGAAAACTACCTATTATCCTATTGTGTCGCTTCTTGTGGCACAGCAGTATGAACAGCTTGTAACCTATGCAAAAACGCGAGGAAACCGACTTCCCAACCGTGTGAATTTCATACTTGATGAATTCGGAAATTTTACTGCTATTCCGGATATCCAGTCAAAAATGACTGTAGGCGGCGGCTATGGAATACGCTGGAACCTGTTCATTCAGGATTTCAATCAGCTTATAGATAAATATGGACAGGAGGTCGCAAAGATCATTCAGTCCAACTGTCATTTCTGGATCTATCTGCATTCGCAGGATAACTCAACGAACAAGGAAATATCCGAAAGATTGGGCAAATACACCACATCGACCTATTCTCTGGGCGGAACGACTCAGAAATATGCTGCACCGTCAAGCTCTACCAACATACAGCTTTCTGAACGCAGCCTGCTTTTCCCTGATGAGGTTGCATTAATTCAGCGACCTTATCAGATAGTTACATCAATTTATAAGCCGGTAGTCATGAAATCACCAGACATTTCACAATGGATGTTCAACATCATGCTGGGCATGGGTGATAAGGCGCACAATACTATGCTCATAGATCTTGATGAAAAACTTCGTCCGGAACGTGGCACAGCGTTCACCGAACAAATACTTTGGAAACCCTGGGAGGAAATCTTGCAGACAGCTGCTCCCGTGCAGGCTGCCTCGCCAAGATTTTCCGAACCTGGTTTACATAACAAACCACCATACTTCAGAAAGGGGTGAAATAAATGAAAAAGCTCAAAAGGTTCATCTCAATGATCATGGCAATGGCGACATCTGCTATGCTGGCTATAACAGCCAATGCAGAAGGCGGCGACCTTGCTTCATCTAAAGCAGTGACTGGTACAAAGGCGCTGCTTGATGATCTCTCCAATGTGCTACTGGTAGTCGCTCCGATTGCTGGTACGGCTTGCGTGATCTATTTTGCTGTGCGTCATGGTGCAGCAGATGAAATGGATCAGAAAAAATGGAAGCAGCGCATTGTTGTTGCTGTCGTTTCCATAGTAGTTGCTGTAGTGGCTTCGGCTCTCATCAAGGTACTCGTAAGCTATTACCAGTAAGGAGAGGTAACATGACCACAGATTACACATCGGGATTTCCACCTTAGCTTTGGTAATTCCTTTCAGCAAAACTTCTTACGGAGGAAACACCATGAATATTTCATGCGAACCCAGGAGCATACGCATTTTATCGAGCAATGGTAATCGACTTGCGACTGCAAGCATTACCATTGACGGAGCCTTTGTCGTTCGCAATCTCAGCCTTATGAACGGCTCAAAGGGTATGTTTGTGAATATGCCCCAGCAGAAAGGTGTTGACGATAAGGGAAACACCAAGTATTACGATATTGCTTTTCCGCTTACCGCAGAGCTTAGAACAGCAATATCAGAGGCGGTCATTGGCGCTTACAAAGAACGTCTGAAAGAGCTTCAGACCAATGCGGCGCATGACGATACACAGTCCGAAGCCAACACGTCAGCTGAGGATTATGAAGAAGACGACGTGAACGAAAGATTTTAATTTACAGGAGGATTTCTAACATGAAGACAATCAGAAACAAGCTCATTTTCAAGGCATTCCAGGCAAAGGAAGCAGCAAGAGAAAAGGCACTTATGCTCAAGGCAAGAGCGCTGGACACAACCGGCGAGGGATACGTTGATACTGCTGTCAAGATCATCATCGCCGTTGTAATCGGCGGTCTGCTCCTTGCAGGGCTGGTTTTACTGTTCAACACAGTAATCATGCCGAGGGTTAATACAGAAGTTAATGAACTGTTCGATGCTGCTTAATACATCGGCATTCATCGTTGATAGGGGCGCATTACTGCGCCCCTATTTCAGATGAGAAAGGTACATAAATGACTTTTATACTCATCATTCTTATCGGAGCAATTCTATCAGGAATTGTGTCGCTTTTTTTCTCGTCGGAAATGCTTGTAGGTCTGTATGATGTCGTATTCAATAGTGGAATTACAATGCAGACGATAACAGGAGTGGAGTTTTTTGGACTTATAATGCCCATATCATATGGTGTGGGAATAAGCCTTATAATCCTCAAATTCTTGAAGAAAGCCTTTGACATCTATGTTCTCTGGACTGACGGTGATCCTGACGCGGATCCGTTTTTACTGCTGACTAATTTTGTCCGGGCGGTAGGAACTGCGCTGATATTCCAATGGCTCTACGGATTATTTGTCGATATATTCCGCGATATCACGAATACCATCATTGACCGAATCAATTCAAACTGCAATCCGACCGTTGAATGGGTCAATTCCATAACCAGTCTGGGAATAGTTCCTGCAATATGCGGACTGATATTCATTATATGCTACCTGATATTGCTTTTGTCATTCATGGCGCGTGGGGTTGAGATGATGGTCATGCGCATTGGCGTACCGCTTGCCTGCGTGGGACTGCTTGACAACGACAAAGGAGTTTTCCGGGCATATATCAATCAGTTCGTAAAGGCATTCGCTACAACCATAGTGCAGATCATGCTCTGTAAAATCGGGCTTTCCCTCATGTTTAACGCTACCATGATTACGGGACTGAACATATTCTGGGGTATCGCCTGCATGATTGCTGCCATATCTATGCCCAAGATACTCAGAGAATTCCTTGTCCCCACCGGCGGCGACGGACACATTGGAAACACAGTATTCCAGACCGTGCACGTTGCTTCGCTTGCAAAGAGTGTCTTTACCAAGTAGGCGGTGAGTTATGGACACATTAAACACATTGAGCCTGTGTATGCAGGGGATCATTTCAGCCGGACTGATTATGAGAATCATCTTTTGTGCTATCAAGCTCATGCATGAGGAAGATGAAGCTGCCAGGTACAAAAAACGTATCAAAAACTCAGTGGTAATGCTGATAATTGCGCAGCTGATATTCCCGATAAAAGAAATTCTGATATCGTATTTCGGAAACGGTTACTAAGGAGGCACACATGGACGATGACAAGCTATATATTCCGTATGGTCTTTCCATTGACCAGGAATACTTTCCAGGTTTCGGCGGCAGGGAGCTACGACAGTTCTTTGTCGGAATACTCGGCTCAGGAATAATTGGAGCGCTGCTGCTTATTTTTACCGGGCAGCTCCTTGCACTGATAGTTGCGCTGATGATCGGCGCAGCTGGCACCATGATGGCTGTACGCAAGGATCCGTATACTCGGATATCTGTTGTTGGTCAGATATCTGATATAATACATTTCCACAAGTCCCAGAAGCAATACAAGTACATCTACACTGCGCCGTGGGATATCAAGTGACTGTTTTTTCGCTGGTGGCAATTTATCTTTTCGGAATATCCCGTCAGGATATACGCCGCCACGAAATATCGAACTTCGCCCCGGTAGTACTCATTCTTGCAAGCCCGTTCATAAGCACCACACCAACAGTGGAACGAATAGTAGGCTTGTTTGGACTTTTTCTGCCGCTAATGGCAGTCAACTTTCTCACCAATGGCTTCGGCATGGGAGATGTAAAGTTATGCGCGGCTTTCGGCTGGGTTCTCGGAGCATTTGCCGAATACTGCTCACTTGCCGTTGCACTCACCGCAGCCGTTGTAGCAGGAAAAATCACGAATAACAAATTGCTGCCGCTTGCTCCATTTATATCTGGAGCAGGAATGACAGCGATTATTTTTAAGGAGGTTTTAATTTCATGTTAAAAAACCGCACGCTTATCGGAATTATTCTGATCGTAGCAGCAATCGGACTTTGCTTCGGCATATCTCCGCTGTTCAACACGATTCTCGCAAGCAAAACAACTATCATCAGGTTGAAGCAGGACATTCCGCAGGGAGTTCAGATCACCGGCTCTATGCTCGAAGCTGTTGAAGTAGGCTCTATGAACCTGCCGGCAGATATGCAGAATGACCCGAAAAAGATAATCGGCAAGTATTCTGTTACTGCTATGTTCGCCGGCGACAGCTTCAACGATAAGAAACTCTCGGATACAATAGACACCTCAGACAGCCTGCTCCGTCAGCTGAAGCCAAACGAAACCGCTATGTCCGTTACAGTTAAATCTCTTGCAAACGGACTTTCTGGCAAGCTTCAGCAGGGGGACATTATCCAGATCGTTTCCGTTGACGAGGACGATAAGGCGCAGATTTTTGAGGAACTCCAGTATGTAGAGGTCCTTGCGACCACTTCGGACAAAGGCTCCGATAACACTTACAATGACGGCGAAGTTAATGCGAATGCGGAAGACGAGGAGGATCAGTCCCTTTATGCGACTGTGACTATCATTCTGCAGGACAGAGCACAGGCGCTGAGATTAGCGGAATGCGAAAACACATCTCTTCATGCAATATTCGTATGCCGCGGCGATGAAGAATACAAGCAGAAGTGCCTTAAAGCACAGCTTGACCTGCTTGCTGGCGGCGCTGATGAAACAGCAGAAGCTACATCTGAAGCTGATACCGAGGAAGTTCAGCCGGAGATGAATATTCCCGAAAATAAAAATCTGAATAACGCTCTTGCAGGAAGTGAGGAAGCAGCTCATGGCGCATAAGATTATTGCCGTATACGGAAACTCCGGAAGCTACAAGACAACCACGGCGCTTTCCCTTGCCAGGTATATGGCTACTAAGGGAACCAACATTATTCTTGTCGGCGCTGATACTACCAAACCGCTTCTTCCTATTGCGGCTCCTCTTGAGAGCAAGTTCGCCGGCTCTCTGGGCAAGGCTCTTTCCTCTGTCGATTTCGATCGTGATATGATTCTCAAGAATATCTACATGGCAACAGACCATGTTGGAATACTGTCCTACAACATACGCGAGAATGCCAATACTTATGCAGTTGTATCACAGGAACGCATTGATGATCTGTATATGCAGCTCAGACAGCAGTCTGACACGGACATCATCGTTGACTGCACGTCTGATATTTCACAGAGCAAACTGACGGCAAAGGCTGTAATTACCGCTGATGTGGTTATTGAACTGCTCACCTGCGACACTAATGGTCTGGTTTTCGACGGGTCGCAGGAGCCGATATTACAGTCGGAGCAGTATACATACCGTAAGTTCGTTCGAATGATGTCACTCAGCAGCGTTTTCAAGCAGGACGAAGCTGCCATGAAAAACGCAATGGGACGTATTTCCGGCACGATTCCCTACTGCCCGAAAGCAGCGGAATATCTCAATCAGGGTACGCTGCTGACCAAAGGCGTTGATGACCGCACATATAACACGACCATAAAATCGCTTGCGGAAATAATAATGAAGGAGGAATGATCATGGGATTTTCTTTCAAAAATCTTTTCAAAAAGGATAAACCCCAGGAAAACACCGAGCACGTTTCTCTTGAGAAAAGCGCCGAATCAGATTCTGCAAAGATCGAAGGCAGGGCGAAGCACAAAAAGGGCGAAGTGGTAATCGCCGACTCCGGCAATGTCAAGGAAGTATCCAGAGTAATGCTGAAGTTCGATCAGCTTCTCCGGGCAACACAGGAATATATGTCCAAAACATACGGACTTGAATTGTACTCGTCGGACAAGCGCGACACCATGAAACAGCTTATCAAGCAGTATATGAAAGATAATAACTACTATATTGCTGGTGTTACGCTTGCGGACGCTGCTGACCAGCTCTACCGCGAAATGGCGGAATATTCATTCCTGACACCGCTTCTCGCCCGAAAGGACATTGAGAAAATCAACATTAATGCCTGGGACGATATACAGATTATCCCCTCAAAGGGTAAGCCGTACAAGCTGGAAGAGCATTTCACATCACCGCAGCACGCTCTCGACGTAGTGCGCCGTATGCTTCATAATAACAAGCTGGTATTCGATGCTTCCCGACCGCTTGTTACCGGATTTCTTGACAAGAATATCCGTATTTCTGCCGTGCATTCGCTTGTTGTAGGCGAAGATGTCGGTGTTGCCGTGTCTATCCGTATCGTCAATCCCTGCAAGATAACCAAGAAACAGTTCATTGAGAGCGAAATGTGTACAGAGGAAATATACGACTTCCTTGTTATATCGTTCATACATGGAATTTCTCAGGTGTATGCCGGCGCAACAGGTTCCGGAAAAACAACGTTCATGGCTGATATAATGAGCAACTTCCCGGACGACAGACGTCTCATCACCATCGAAAAATCCGTGCGTGAGTTTATGCTTAAGAAGTATAATGATAACGGAAAAGCAATCAACAATGTCGTTCATTTTGTTACTTACGAAAGCGACGATCCGAGCCGCTGCGTAACCATGCGCGACCTGCTCACCAAGTGCCTGACAATGGATCCGGACAGTATATGCGTTGCCGAAATGAAGAACGAGGAAGCATGGGAAGCGCAGGAAGCAGCACGAACCGGACACACGGTACTCACGACAACTCACGCTTCTGGCGTAAAAGGCGTATATCCCCGTCTTGCAACGCTCTGTATGCAGCTTTATGGCGATACTCCGATGAATACTCTTCTGTCATTTGTTACGGAAGCATTCCCGATTGCAGTATTTCTCAAGAAGCTCGATGACGGCAGGCGTCATATCATGGAAGTAGCGGAATGCGTCGGCGTAAATGTGGAAGAGAGCAAAGCCATTACGCGTACACTCTGGAAATACAATGTAAAATCCGAAAAGAAAATAGACGGTAAGATCGTAATCGACGGCGAGTTTGTAAGAGTAAATCCCATATCAAAGGAGCTGCACGACAGAATGCTCGAAAATGGCGTTCCCGAGGATATGCTCAGAAAATATTCGGAGGAGGTGCGTTAATGGATAGAGTAATTTATCTTTTCGGCGCACTGCTTATGTCCGCCGGCATTGTTATCCTGCTCGGCATAACTCCCGAAATAATAACACAGGACATTATGTCGCTGATGTCACGTCAGCGCAGCTTAAAGTATCGTGTAGCAAAAGCCCAGGGCAAGGTAAAGCAGAACCGGCTTCAGACTGCCATCATGAATATCAAGAATGCACTTATAGCCACACATTCTGAGAACAAGTTCTCTCTGCTGATTTCTGTTTCCCTTATTGGTATCTGCGCCGGATTTCTGCTGGCGGCTCTGCTCCAGAATCTGCTTCTTATACCCATTTTTTCGGGAATATGCGTGATACTGCCGTATGCTTACGTCAATGTACTGCTTTCCAACTACAACCGGCGTATCTCCGAAGAACTGGAAACGGCGCTTTCAATCATCACGACTAACTATGTGTCCAATGATGATATCATCTACGCCGTGGAGCAGTCCATAGACTACATCAATCCTCCGGTTCAGCAGGCTTTCCGAAAGTTCCTCACCCAGACGAAGCTCATCAACTCCAATGTGAAGTTGGCAATCGAGCAGCTCAAGGGGGAAATCAATAATGAAATATTCCATGAGTGGTGCGACAGCCTTATTGAATGCCAGGATAACGTTACGCTGAAGAAAACTCTCCAGCCAATCACTACAAAGCTGTCGAACGTGCGTATAATCAATGCAGAACTTCGGAATATGCTGATGAGCCCACGCCGCGAACACGTTATGATGGTATTTATCCTGCTGGCAAATTACCCGATTCTGTACTTTCTCAACTCAGACTGGTTCAAGGTGCTTACCGACACCTTTGTCGGACAGGTGGTCAATTCCATTGTTGCAATAGTCGTGATCGTGACGGTAATCCTGGCATACAAGTACACTCAGCCCATTCAGTATAAGAGGTGATGTGACATGAGTATATACAATATTGCACTCTACGCAGCAATCGCTGTAATAAGCCTTGTGTTTGCAGGCGGACTGTACTGCTTTGCTCTTATTCTGTTAAAGGTGCCGGCAAAGCGCACAACTAATGCAATCAAGTCTATCGCTTCGAGAAATCGTCCCTCTGCATCCGGCTTCAAAAATACATACAACGATATTGCGCTGTTTGTATCACGATTCATTCACCTGAACGAATTCAAGAAAAAGGAGCTTGCTGACAGCCTGAAAATAGCAAACATCGCTATGTCACCGGAGCTATTCACAGCAAGAGCGCTGGTGAAATCCGCCGGCATAATGTTGCTGTCTATTCCGTTCTTTTTCTTCCTGCCTATATTCGGGCTGCTTATTATCGCCCTGGGAATTCTTATATACTTTCAGGAAAAGCAGAAAGTCGATTCCTGCATAAAGGAAAAGCGCAGACAAATCGAGTTCGACCTGCCACGGCTTGTATACGCTATATCCCAGGAGATACAGATGACGCATGATGTAATCTCAATCCTGGAACGGCATAAGGACAATTTCTCGCCGTATCTCAATGAGGAAATCGAGATAACAATAGCGGATATGCGGACCGGCAACTACGAAGCTGCAATCACCAGATTTGAGGGGCGTATCGGCAGCACCAATCTGTCAGAAGTGTGCCGCGGATTCATTCAGATGATACGCGGTGATGATACTGCAGTTTACTGGGAAACACTCAGCGTTCGGTTTGAGGAATTACAGCGCCAGCACCTCTGCAGCGTTGCGCTGAAGATACCGCCAAAAGTTCACCGGCTGTCGTTCTTCCTGATGATGTGCATGATGCTGCTCTATGTTGTAGTACTTGGCTGGGAGCTTATAAGCAACATGGGAATTCTGTTCGGATAAGGAGGCAGAAATGAAAAAACTTCTTAAACGGCTCAGATCCACTCGTGGCGAGGGATATATCGACATCTCTGTTGCAGTATTGGTAGTGATGATATTGCTGGTGGCAGTCATTAAAATCGCACCTGTATTCATCACGAAAATGACGATCAACAACTATGCAAACGAGCTTTGCCGCGAAGCCGAAATAGCTGGTCGTGTCGGCACAGAAACAACTACACGGCTTGACCGCCTTAACGAATCCCATCCTGACCTCAATCCTTCCATTACATGGTCAAAGACAGGCAATATTCAGATTGGAAACACGTTCACGGTGACAGTATCTACTACCTATGATTTCAGCTTTTTCGTTTTTAGTACGACACCGATAACTATCTCAGCTACTGCTGAGGGTACCAGCGAGGTGTTCTGGAAATGATAAAAATACTGAAAAAAAGAATACTCAGCAACAAAGGATTTTCTTATGTAATTCTCAGCGTACTGATGATCGTAATACTGCTCATGGGTGTTGCTATTTTTGAGATAATCAGAATCAATATACAGGCAGCAGCTGTCCGGGACAAATTTGAGGACGCGATCATCTCGATGTGTGTTGAGAATTACTCTGAGATGTACCAGCCGATTCGCGAGAGCCACGCTTCAAGCTATGCTTTCAACGGAACACGCTGGGAGGAAAGGCACAAAGCCAATGAGCAGTACATTCGAACATATCTGAATAAAGCTATGAGCGCCGGCGAAATCATGCAGTGCGAAATTGTGTTCATAAGTTTTGATGTGGACTCGCCAAGTGTTGCCCCTTCCGACACGGATACCGCAAAGAAATATGCGGTATCTGGAAGCATTACAATCAAGGTTCCGTATCGTTTTGCCTGGCAGGAGCTTGCCCCAATATCCCTTAAGCTGGACGTAAAGTCACAGTGGAGAGCCCTATTCTAAGAAAGGAGAGCTATATGCAGATAGCAATAGCAATCATCACCCTTGTACTGTGTGCAGGGGTGCTTTACTGGTTTAAGCGCAGCGAGAACCAAAAACGTACTCGCCGCACTGAAGAGGAGGAAGACGAGCGTGAACGTCTTGCCCAGAAAACTGCCCAGGAATTCGTGAATGCCAAAGACCTCGGTGAGCATTGCCTTTACACGATTGACGGTTACATATTCGCTTATATCAAGATCGAGGGGCTTTGCCTTGAACTGTACAGCAGACAGGAGCAGAAGCGCCTGTGTCGAGAACTCTCTGCTTCTCTTTCGGCAATCAAACGTCCCTACAAAAGTGATGCGGTAAGCCGTCCGGTTGATATCTCCGCACCGCTGAACGAATATGAGGAGCTGTATAACGCCGCGACTGGCGGCAGAAAAAAGCTGCTTAAATTCGACATGGAGTCACTGGCTGAAATGGTTGCGACCGGTGAATCCCTAGAGCGACAGCATTATATCGCTATATGGGATACAATTCAGCGTTCTGATGAGCGTACTCTGACCCAGGCAGCACAGGACATAGCAAAAAAGTATTCCGACTGTGGGATAAAGGCAGAACTGCTCGACAGGAAAGGGATAGTCCAGCTCTGCAACCTGGTAAACAATCCTGCGTATGTCCACGTCGAAAATGCAAATATTGAGGACGTTATTTCTGTCCTCTCTGCTGGATAAGGAGTATAAACCATGAACAGCGAATTACACATAAAACCTGGCAAGGATCTTGCTCCTCAGATTTATGAATTTTACCGGAATAAAATATGTTTTGGTGATTATAAGCCTGGGGATAAACTGCCGTCATATAAGTCGCTTGCGGAAAAATATGCGGTATCCTATTCTCCCATCAAGACCGCATATCAGTCCCTTGAAAGAGAGGGATATATTCACCTTTCGACAAAAGGCAGCATTGTGATTGAACAGCAAAAAACGGTTAAGGAAAATATAGCTTCCAAACTTGATGAAATACTCCAGACGGCTCTGGGTTTTGGCGCAGCAAAGGAAGATATTGTTGAAGCCATAGATTTCATCATGGAAAAATACTGCTGAGAAAGGTCATGGAATGAACAACAAAAAATCAGAAGTACAGGTATCAGTCAATACTGCGTTACAGGCAAGCATTACGCCGATCGGAATTGATTTCGAAATGAACCGGCTCCGGCTCGGCGAAAACTACTGCTGTATCTTCGCAATCACGGACTATCCCTCAGAGTGCGACTATGGCTGGCTTTCTAAGCTGACCAATATCCCCGGCACGATCGTTTCCATAAACAGCGAACCCATTGATAATGGTGAAGCTGTTAACGAAATCTCTAAGAAAATCCGAATGTACCGTGGACAGGCTGCCAGTACAAAGGATCCTCGCGAACGTCAGCGCTGCCAGAAAGCTGCTGACGACCAGGAAAAGATAATGGCTAAGATGGACCAGAACGGCGAAGTCATGGGGAAGTGGAATACTACGATAATGGTGCTTTCCCGTGACAAAGAGGATTATAACTCCAGGTGCGACCGGGTGAAGAACGTTGCAAGTATACTCGGCTGTAAAATACGCATTCTCTCCAATCTTCAGCGCGAGGGATATCAGCAGATTTCCCCCACATATCCGCAGATAAAGCGCATACAGGAAACCTCCTCAAGGTACTTCCCGGTGAGTACGTTCGTAGGAGGTTTTCCTTTTTCCTCCGGCGGATTCAATGACGGTAAGGGATTTTACCTTGGGAAGAACAGCAGCGGCGGTCTGATTTTGCTGGACCTTTGGAAACGTGGTTCTTCAAGGACAAACAGCAACATCACAGTCGTGGGAGGATCAGGTTCCGGTAAATCAACGGCGATAAAACACATCATCGCTTCTGAGTACGCCCGCGGCACAAAGATAATCGTCATTGACCCGGAAAGCGAGTACAAGGATATGTGCTATAATCCGCTGTTCGAAGGCAATTGGATCGACGTTGCCGGCGGCAAAGGTGGACTTATCAATCCGCTTCAGATACGTCCGGTACCTCCGGATACAGACGATGAAAACGCTGAGCCGCAGGAGAACGATAGCATCGGCGACCTCGCTATACACCTTAAAACACTCCAAACGTTCTTCCGGCTTTACATTCCCTCAATGGACGACCGGCTGAGAGCACTGCTTGATCAGGCGCTTGTAGAGCTGTACCACAAGTTTGGTATAAGCTGGGATACAGACGTGTCCGGTTATTCAGCCAATCAGTTCCCGACACTGACAGACCTTTATAATCTTATTGCCGAAAAAGCAAAACTCAAAGACAACAATACCGTATATTACGAAGATTTGAAAACATATCTCGAGGGAGCAGCCAACGGCGCGGATCATCGGCTGTGGAACGGCTATACGACCATCAATCCCACCAGCGGATTTATCGTGCTCGATACAAAGTCACTTATCCAGATGTCCGGCACAGTTCTTGCGGCGCAGTATTTCAATGTGCTGTCATGGTGCTGGGAGCAGATTACCCATGACCGCAAGGAACGCATTATGCTGGTGGCTGACGAGTGCTGGACGATGATTGATCCACGTTGTCCGCAGTCGTTGGAGTTCCTCAAAAATGCTGAGAAACGCGCCCGTAAGTATGAAGGAAGCATTATCGTGGGTACCCAGTCCACCAACGACTTCCTTGACCCGGAAGTTAAGTTCTATGGGCAGTCCGTCCTCGACTTGCCTACATTCAAGCTGCTGTTTTCAATGGACGGTAAGTCGCTAAAGGAAACAACCGAACTGTTCGACCTGAATGACGCACAGAGCGAGTACATTTCTTCCGGTCAGCGCGGTACGGCACTGATGAAAGTGGGCAATCAGGCTGTTATCGTCCGTTTTGAGCTGAGCGAGGAACGTCTTGAAATGTTCGGCAGAGGTGGAGGACGTTGAAGACTGCTCTTATATTTTGGAGGTTACAATGGCAGTAAATCCGAAAATAATAATGATGGTCGCGCAGGCGGCAAAGAGCCATAAAGTCCGTGAAGTTGTTCTTCATGTCGTGTTCTATTCACTTGGCATAATTCTGTTTATTTTCACTGCTTTTATAGCATTGATAAGCGGACTTCTGGCAATCGTACAGAATAACAATCTGAGGAACCACTGGAATTACTATCGCACAAGCATTTCCGAGCTGTTTAACGGAATAGAATCCGATATCAACACAAACGTGAAAGATGAAGTATACGACTTCATGCCGGAATTCTCCGTGAACCTTTCCAAAGCCACGATAGCCAACAACTTTGACGGCAGCTCTCTCATTCTGTACGACGATGATGAGATATCACGTGCCGAAGATATTATGCTCAACTATGCAGGACAACTCCGTGCCATAAAGACCCAGGACGAATTTGACTCCTTTATCTCTGATTTCGACACAGACCTTTCTTTTTCGGATATCAGCAGCATTCGTTTTACTGATGATACTGGAATAGATAATCTGTCTGAGTACAGCGAAGAACTGAAAGTATTTTTATATCATCGCGCCATGGAACAGATGAGTAAATATAACTACACATTTGAGAATGTTGTATTGGATGACGGCAAGAGGGCGGACCGCCAAACGCTTGTTGTTACAGCGGCAGACGGAAGCACCCAGACAGTGGAATACACCTGCATAGGTGGCGGTGAAGTTTATCTACCGGAATTCCTGGCAATGTACAATGTTCGTCAGGGGCGTGAATACCTTATCAAAACCACGCAAAATCAAGCGCCGGGCCTTAATTCACAAATGGAACAGGCTCTTGGAGATATCCCAGAAACTGCCGAAGACGCTCAGGAATACATCAACAATTCATGGGGTAGTATGATTGACGGCAGAGGGGCAATAAACTTAAACCTGTTTCAGATGTCTAACCTCAAGTCTATAATTGAAAATGCCAATATGAGTGGTGCCGCCAAGATTGAAACGGAACGAACAGCTGATAAGCTGTCTATCACTCTTGAAACTGTTGGTGCAGACGTTTGGAGGGATATTTTCGGCATTGAAGAGGAGTTCGAACAGTATGTCGAGCAGTCCCAAATGGCTATAGAAATGGCTCTGTCTGAAGCAGAAATACCGCAGGAAGAGTGGACTATATCCCTGGACAACATGGTTCAGCTCGCGCTGTTCGTCTATTTCGAAGGCTTCTTCGAACTTCCGGTCAGCAGCTCAGACCTTGCACCGGGCGGTAATGGTATTCTGTCGCAATGCGGTGATGTGTCAGAGCTGCACCAGTACACCTACGGCACTAAGGATATGGGAGTACCCGAAAGAGGCATTACGCTTGAGCTGACAGGCAGAACAGCGATCCATGCAGATTTGCTAAACTGCGGAAGCTGTATACAGGACGCATTTATATATGATGTGTGGAACATGAACGAGCAGGATATCGCTAATGATACCAATTCCAAAGTCTTTAACCAGAGTGCAGTCACTATCGCATACATAATTGATACCGACCAGTTTGAAGATGATTACGGTTTTCCTTTCCCGACAATAAACGGGTTACGCCACGGAAGCACGATTACTCTTTTTCTGGAATTCACCTGCCTGAGCGAGGTGGAATTTGAAGACCTTGATATTGGCAGCTCCGTTGACCTTGAGGATTTGACTGTTGGTTACTCGCATGACGGGTATTACAGCGACACTTACGACAAGGGACTTTGGCGTCACCATCTTAACCGTGATGAATGCGTTCCGCACGTCGGAATAAAGACCTATTTCATGTCTGGCGAAGCTGCTGCCCCTGATCCGCCGCAGGGAACGCATTACTATGGCGGACCCAGTGCAAAGGATATTGGCGTAGTTGCCAATCCCCGACTTTGGTTCAAGGCATTCCGCACCGGTATGAGCGATGAACTGTTTGAAACTATCAAGGCAGTTGAGCCGGAATAGCAATATGATAAGAGAAAGGAACTTCTACCATGACCAACCCGTTACTTATTTCCCGAAAAGAAAATGCCGGCATTCTGAGGAAGATATGCTCGGAAATAGGAGCAACTCCCCGCGAAATTTCGGGTGATGAATGGTCGCTTGCACTGTTCATCAAGACAGATCTCAAAAACTATATGTACCAGTCGCACTACGTCCTCGATGTTTCAGCATTTCTGGAAAAGGGCGATGATTTAGTTGCGCTCTGTGAGGGCATTGCGCTCCAGAAAGATCCCAACAGTATAATCATCTATGCGGATCATTTCTTCCCGGGAGATGATTTCCTGGACAAGCTGGTGCATAAGGGTATACATAATATCGTAGCCAACTACCCTGATGTGGACGAAAAGACAAACGTCACTAAGATGATGGAGGATCTCAAAGAGTGCCTTACCACCGGCTTATCCAGGCAGAAGTGGCGTAAGTATGACAAGTCATTCGACGCGTTTGCTGAAGCACGGGAAGCTGCTCTTATTGCCGAAAAAGAAAGCGAGAAGCCGCGCTATTCACAGGCGAGCCTGCATATTGCGGTTGTGGGAGCGCAGAGCAGGATAGGCACAACTTCCTTTGCTTTGCGTATGGCAGAGTATTTCCGCAGCCGCGACGGCGAAAGCGTGGTCGTATGCGCCAGCCGGCGTGGAGCCGAGCAACTCGAAATGATGGAAACCTGCTATGAAGAAGCAAAGCTGCAGGACGGAATTTACACGATAAACGGCATAGACATTTGCAGTTCTGATACTGATACCGCAAAAGTCTACAACGCTGAGATATATGACTTTGGCAGCAAGAAGCCAACGGACTTTTCCGGCTTCGACAAGATATATGTCATAGGCGGTACTTCGTGGAACGAGCTGCCGATGATATATGATATCCAGAATGACCTCAACATGGTAAACTACACCGTTGCCGTCAACTTTTCCGATGAAACATCTGTTGAGAAGAACCGTGAGCTGCTTTCCGTCAACCTCAATGATGTAATTTGCCTGCCTTATGCGCCGGATCCGTTCTCACTGACCGCCGGATATGAGGAGATTTTCGACAAGGATTTTGTCGAGTGGGCAGACAGCCCTGCTGAAGAAGCTGATTTATCAGCCGAAAAATAAAGATATGGAGCAAACAAGCCATGAAACAGAACAGACAGTTTGTCCGGGTGAATTCGGACTTTATAAACAAGGACCTGTCAGCCGGCGCTGTAAAGGTTCTGTTTCTGCTTGCTTCGATAGCCCAGGCTGGCGGCAGTGATACTGCTGTCATATCCAATGCAAGAATTGCTGAGCGCACCAAGCTCACGAATATAACCAGAATAATCAATGAACTGTACGCCATAGGTGCAGTAACTGACCGCATTCAGCGCTTCAAGAGCAATCGCCAGAAGTGCAACGCTTACGTCCTTTCGGAAGCAGTTTCAGCGCCGAAAAACTATGTTCTTGTTCCGATATCCGCGGTGGAGCTTCCTAAAAGCTGTCTTAGGCTGTTTATGCTTTACTGCATACACGCTAGTGCCGAGGGGCGCTGCCTGCTGTCCCTTTCAATGATACAGGAGCTGTCCGGAATGGCGCGCGGAACGATCATTTCCTGCAATAAGGAACTTACGGAGCAAGGATACATAGCCAAGCAGAAGTACGTTCGCAGAGAGGGAGATTTCGGATACAACCGAGTATACATCTCTCATCTTCTCCGGCGCAGGAGCGAAACCAAACGTGCTGAAACATTCCGTGTTATCGTCAATTCCGGTGTTCTCGGCTTTGAGAGTAAGTGCGCTGCTGAGCGTTCCCTGTCCCAGGAGCCAACTCCAGAATTTGCAAAAGCAATGCGATATCTGTTCCGAAATACCAGAGTTGCACATTTTATCAGGACTATTCTCCGCAGCACGAAAAATGCTGCGGTTTTTCTTTGCCAGAAATGGGGTAGTCGAAAAAAGAATACCCGATTTATAAATCTAAAACCTGTTTTAATTATTTAAAAACACTTACCGAAAAAAGAATTATTATACTTTCGGTAATTTGAAAGGAGCTGCTTATGTTAAGCATAGAAACGATCTCTCAGCGGCTTGCGGACGCCAAAGGCAAGCGTGAGCGCCTTATATCCACCCTTAACCGGCATATTTCTGCCCTGGAGAAAAAAGAACGCGAATTTGAGAAAACCTACAAGCTGAAGCCGGAGCTTTGCAGCGAAGAATCCCTCAGAGGAAATGACAAGGCGTTCTGGGATTTCTTCTCAATCAAATCGAAAAAGAGCGATATTCTGTCTGTGAACAAACGTATCCAGGAAGCAGAAGAACGTATTCAGGCGCTCCAGGCTGAACTTCGCTCTGCCGAAGCACAGCAGGCGTTTATGGAAAATCAGATTCCTGATGTTATAAAAGACTTCTTCGTGCGCTGGAAAGAAGACAGTATTTCTTTTTTCAGCAATCGTTATGAGCAGTATCAGGATTTCGTTCAGGAACTCCGAACAAAAGAGCTTACAGCCCGGAAAGAAGCGGTCAGGACGGTTCCTGCATATTCTCAATACGCAGAACGTGTGGACAGAATGAGCGATTACGATTTGCACAACGTGTTCCCCAGAAAGCCAATGGAAGATTTCCTGAAATCGCTGAATCTTGATTACCGCAGCATCAGCGAAGCTAAGAGCAGCTTCGCCGGTCCGATCGTTTCTGCTATGTGCAAGTACAATGACCCGGAACAGAGGAGAGTATCCCTTGAGCGAACCATTGATCACGAAATGAGAAGCAAAATGCTCGATCTGGCTCAGCGCATAGGAGAAAAGGTCGGCAGGATAACCGACGCTGCTGGTCTGCACGTTCAGAACGGCGAAATTGCCGGTGTGATTTACGGAGAGAACGGCAGTGCGACCATTCAGACAATCGGCGCCGGCGGGTATAATATTCAGCGCTTTCATTTCCGGACGCTTGTCCATGAACTGGAACAGTACGAAGTTCAGGGTCAGGACGAGCAGCCTGAGCAGGAAGAAGACGGCGATGAAATGGAGATGTGAGTAAAGAAATTGGTGCCTCATGGTGAGGCACCACTATTACTTACATATAATTCAAATAGTAACCTTTTCCTTTCCTACGAAAGTATTTCTCTTTTTTTGTAAAAGATCGATGGCTATACTTAATCCACCAAATGCAGGAGAGGAGGTACCAACTTTTTCTTTTAATCCTCGCATATTCATTAGTAAATAATCAATACGATGTAAAGATGAGCCTAAATTAAGTCCATTATAAAATGCTTGTACGGATTTGTTATTAGAGAATTCATCACTAATTTTTATGTAATATTCATCATCTCTAATAAATGATTTACATATTCCTGTACCATCTGGATTAATTTTATCGTGATCTTCAGTAGGTAACTCTATATTACCTTTTCTTCTATTACAAAATTGGCAAGATAGTACCAAGTTCTCAATATATCCGGCTTTAGCCTTTGAATTATTAAATTGTGCTGAAGATTTCGGAATAAAATGGTCAATTTCAAACATACCAATAGAGATGATATCAATTGAAACACCACAATATGCACATTTCCAATTGTATGCTTTAAGAAAATCTGTTTTATAGTCTTTTGATACATATGTGTGCATATCCTCTGCTCTGCTGTGTTCTATTAAGATTCGTTCCTTAACAGCTTTCTTTTTTTCAGCTAGCTTTTCAAGTTTTGAACAATACTTTGTATTTCTATAATCTTCAATCATTATTAACCCCTCAACTATCAAGTTTATTTTGTATCTGTTTAAATGCTTTAATTACATTATCAATATCCGTTTTAGTCAATTCATCATAAACATTCTCGCCTTTCAAACTGTTTATTACTTTATCAATAAGAACTGAATCCCATACTACGTTATTTTTTAGCTTATCTGCAAGCTTTTGATCTAGCCTAAGATGAGAAACAGCTTTGTCTATTAAACTAGGGAAAATTTTCGAATAATATTCAACCCCACTTTTGCCATCTTCTCTATCATATTTTGATATTTTATAGTTATCACCTTCTTCTTCATCTTGAGAAATAATGATGATTTCAATAAAAGGGTAGAACTTCTTTAAAACCAGCATTAACTCCTCACCGGTGAATTTCTTTTGAGCCGTTCTATTTTTAAACAAATGAGAATCAAGCAACAATATATTGGCGCCTGTAATATCTTTGTCTTCCAGTAAGCTTTCATAGCCCTTCTCAGGATCAAAAATCTTTTCCTGACAAACTATCTCGTAACTATCGCTGTGAAAATATTTGTCAAAATATTTTTGAATTTCTGAATCTGGATCATCATCTACATAAACAAGATTGTAAGTATCCATTACTTTGAACCTCCAATAGTAAAATCTATAGTAAAGCCATTGTTTCCACCTATTGTATTAATTTTGCCACCTGACATTATAACAGTATTATTAACTATCCACATTCCTAGTCCATGCCCCTTCTTACGTGTAGTTTCATGCACTTCTAATATCTTTTCAGGTTGAGGAAGATACTTTTTATCTAATCCTTTTCCATCATCAGAATATATGAAATGCAGAAGGTCACCTTCTTGTTCAACGGTGATGATAATATTCAAACAGGACAGAGAAGCGTTTTGCTGTATGCTATTCAGTATTAAATTATCTAAAATAACTTGAATAATGTCTTCAGATATAAAAAAGCATATATCTTCATCCATCTCAATATTTATCTTTATCCATGCATAATCGCCTCTCCATACTCGAACGATTTGTTCTATGATATCAAAAACACTCTGATAATTTGCCACAAATTGCCTCTTTTCGATTTCCGAAAGCATAGTATTCATAAAAACCAAGATTTTGTCACAAACGCTTCTGTTAACATCTAATAGTCTTGGAACATTTTGATATGACTTTTTTGTGTTCTCAGGGGAAGACAATTCATCCCACATACCAAATGTTTTTAAGGCTTCAATGATATTATTTATGTTTTCCGCAAGAGAATTACGATCATTTTTCATTTCATGAGCAATTGAAGATGCTTTTAGTCCGATAGTTGATAACACATTTAATATGCGAATATCATATTGGTACCTTGTCTCAACGTCATCTCTTTCTTGCTTTGCTTCATAATTGGCCTTTTGATAAGCTTTTATTTCCTGTGCAAGAAGTTTTGTTTCCTCTTCTGATAATTGAGATACAAAGCTAGGATTTGATATTACTTTTTGACTAATAGGAGCTTCTTTCACCTCACTCAGATCAACATTTTTTGAATTGATCATTCTTATAATTTTTTGACGATACCTTTCAAATTCAGAAATACCGGCTAATATCACCTCAACAAACATCTCATAATAAATATTTTCATCTAATCCCTGTCTATTTGAAAGATCCTGTAAAAGAGAATTGGTTTGTTTATCAATTTCTACCTTACCAGATACCTGATTTTCTCTAACACGCCACGCTCCACTCGGATGAGTTGCAGCAGCAGGAGATTTACGTGATCTTTTTCCAAAGCCAAGCCAATCTTTTTTTCCCTCATAAGATGTTATGCTAAAAGAATTTCTATATAGAACTACCCCTTTTTGAATCCTTTCTGGTAAGTCCTTATGCTTGTAAAGGAATTTTTGACAATCATCGGATGATGGCTTCATAGCAAAACAAAATTGCGCCGAAAAATCACCTATCTTTCTTAAGTTATCTTTTAATTCATTTTCAGAAAGCTCCCACGCATCATAGTCTTTTAATTCTGATGTCATATCAAGATTATTATAGAAATGCTGCAAATTAATACCAGCACAATACTGATTAGCAGAGTCCAAGAATTCATCTGAAATTACATCAACAGATAACATCTGATTATTGCTGTGGTAATATAACTCTATACAAGCTTGACAATTTACGCCTGGAGTAGGGGTTGAGAAATATGGTTCAATTCTAGTGCAGCCAATATCCGGATGATTGATAGTAATAGACATATTATTATCATTACAGGTTTTAGATAAGAAGTCAATTAGCTTTTGCACCTTCTTTTTATTCCATTTTGTCCGTAAATTATTAATAACAACTTTAGTTCCAATGGTATCTATGTTATTATCTAATTCTACGGAAGAAGAGTCCCAGTCAGTTTCCCAAAGTACTCCGGGACAATTCTTAGATTTAGAAAAAACATGAGCCGAATTCCCAAGTCTTGCTAAAGCAAATCTACCAATACCTTTGGATCCTGCCAATACTCTGATTTTGTTATCTTGTGTTACAACTTTATACTTTTTAGTACTTTGTCCTACATGCATCCACTTGTTTTTTATATCATATAAATTCATTCCTATTCCATCATCGGTAATAACAAGAGAATCATCCGAAAACACCAAGTTTACAAAGGAAGCACGCGCATCGTAAGCATTTTTTACAAGTTCAAGTATTGCAGATTCATCGGTAGAAAAGTTCTGAATTCCTAATAGTTCAGCAATCGTTCTATCTTCAATGACATATTGCAATTTTTCCATTTCATTTACCTCCCGAAAAATAAAAGTTGTTTATATCTTTGCATGTTATTCTTAATGATTTGCCGTTAATGCTAATTCCAATATTATGAATATAATCCATAAAGCTATTACTTTTCAGTATTTGAATTGCATCATCAAGGCTATATTTATTGTCGCTTACAGTTATATATATGCCGGAATAAGGAATGGTGTCCGCATCTAGTTTGTATACCTCAACCCGACTTGTAATTATGGACGAGATTAGCAACTTTTCTTGATTAAGATGGGATAATGCCTGGGATCTTCCATATTCGAACCATTTGGAACCTTTGTCTTTATCCCTATTGTTTAATTCTTTTTCAAAATTTTTTAAGTGATTTGTGGCATTAGGAAAAAGACTATTAAATTCCACACTAGAATAGTGTTGCAATTTGTTATCTACATACTTGTAAGGAAATATGATTTGCTTTTCAACTTTGGATCTTAGTGATTTAGGGCTTACTGCTTTTCGCAATACGTCAGTTTCAATCTTTTCATTTTCCGAAAAAGATGAATCAATGACAAATGCTTTATTAAGTAAAGTAGCTATAGCTATAGAAGCATTAAACACATCCCCAAATCTAATCATCCTCTCATTAGTGTTGTTAGACCCGAACACCCACTTTTCTTTTAAACCAGAACGTTCTATGACGGACTTGTAAGAAGTTGTAGCATTCTCATAATTTATAACATCTAAATTGTACTTTTTATCATATAAAAAAATGCTAATAGAAGTCAAAGCGTCTTCAAACAAATTTTGATCAGGGTAATCACAAATAGATGAAATATGATCAATCATCATTTCCCGTAAACCATTAGCAAAAACGTTTTTATATATGTTATTCGGTACTAATTGTACAAGTTTCCCAGTTTCACTTAGTAAACTAATTCCCAGATCTATAAAAGCATAATAATAATCAAACTTTCCTTTGGAGCAAGAATTGAAATGTTTTCTAAGATATCCTCGTGTATCTTTATCCATATCTTTATAAGATATGTATGGCGGATTGCCGATTATATAATCAAATTTTATACCATAATTAAAGCTGAGCGCATTTTTGTTATATAATTTCCAAGACACAGGGCGAATCCCATGTGAAGTTATCAGGTCGTTGAGTTCATAAATACATTTATTATAAAGATCCTCATCTAATTCAATTCCATAAATATCAGACTCTAAACCAGACGCTATGTTTTCTTTGCAGATATCTGATAAGATTGCACTTTTTATATACCTAGAAACAATAAGCCTTAAGACATTACCCGAACCGAAAGAATTTTCCAGTACTTTTTTTCCAAATAAATTAGTAGTATAATCAGCCATGTCAAGCATTTTATTCACTAAATCAAGAGAAGTGAATTGTTGACATTTTTTTTTGTTATTTCCTTTATCTAAAACAGAACCCATTTCTTCACCATCTGCCCTAATTATTTATTATATATGATTATATCATAATATGTGTTAAAAATCAATAGTTTAATTGGCTTATGCGTTTTTTTGAACAAATAATATCATCTGCGTGCTTCATGATGTGTATATTGCACAAAACGCACAACATAAAATTGTAATAAATTGTACCGCCATTGACATTGACAAGCGGAGAATAATATAGTATAATAAATAAGGTGATTTAGCAAACACCAATAGGCTTCCATGAATTCCATTTTTCACGCAAGCCTTGAACAATATTCAATTAACACCCGCAATCCTTGTGTGCGTGTACACACAAGGACGACCGAGAGGATATTGGCGTATCCAAACGGCTTTTACAGGTGCCATCTCTGCGCTTGATTTAGCGGTCATAGCGCTTAGATACATTTTCTTTGTGAGAGCGTTTGGATACCTATATCCAAGCGCTTTCTATTTTTTCTGCTTATCTCCGCTTCCCAGCGGTCATAATACAAATTGAATGCCACCATGCAATAGCAAATGTTATCTTGTCCTTAGGACTTCGCCATGAAACGAGCGAGTGTGACGGCTGTGAAGCCGACTAAACAGAGGGATCACATCAACGTCAGTGTTTTCTTTCTTCAAAGGAAAACCCTCAGCTTGATAGCGATAGCTGATGTCCGAACTGATGGAAAGATAAGATGAACGAGCAGGTAGCGCCTGACTACGTTCTGCGAATGTGCGTAGAGGTGGAAGCACTCAAAGCAATATTCTCGTTGCTGCGGCACCGACAGTTTCCAGACCAAGGTGCTGCGGCAGCGTTAATATACAATCCCATATATAGCAAAGAGATTACACCACCCTTACGAGCCGTGCAATCTGTTTGCTATACGGTTTCATGCTGGCGGAGAAAGAGGGATTTGAACCCTCGCGCCGGTTTCCCGACCTACTCCCTTAGCAGGGGAGCCCCTTCACCACTTGGGTATTTCTCCAAATGCTGAAAACCAACTATAACGAAGTGCATACAATAAGAAGTGCTATCGCATTCCTGAACACATCGTGTATATATTATATCACAGAATTTACAGTTTGTCAAGGACTTTTTCAAAAAATATTCAATATGGATTAATGAACAAAAAGCGACCCGGGAATTCGGGGAAGTACACAAAAAAAGAGGGAAACGGCTGAAAATGCTAAGTTTTTGCCGGAAGCTGCCGATATAATATTATACGGCGGTTATAACCATAACGCAGGCAGGGAGGGCTGTTTTATGATGGATCAGAAAATGGTCGAGGGGATACTCTGGAATGATTATTACAAGGTCGCGTGGGTGAACATCGTCACAGGAGATTACGACTTTGTGAAGATCCTTGAGACCGAAGAGGAGAAACCCTGTCTTGAAGCCAGAACGATCTACGAATATTCCGAGCTGATAGTATCTACCGGTCTGGTTCCCGACGATGATGTGGAGCAGTACCAGCGCTGCACGAACCGCAGCTTTATCATGAAGGAAGTCATGGAGAAGCGCAGCAGGGTCACGGTGAATTTCCGGCGTATCATCGGCAGCGCCGTGAGGTGGGTCAGGCTTGAGGTAGTCATACCCGACGATTTCTCAGAGGCACACCCCTGGGTGGTCTACACCTGGAAGGAGTCCGACGCAGGCACATGCAGCGTGGAGGACGCAATGCAGATGCTGTCCCAGTGCTTCCACAAAATACTCAGAGTGGATCTTGCCAGCGACAGCTTCAGCGTTATCAAGGCGTACCCGAAGGCGTTGCTGCCGGAAAACGGCTACTCGGACAGTTTCAGCGAGTGGTACGGTAACAATATTTCAATGGGCGACGTTTTCGAGCAGGACGTGAACGAATTTCTGAAATTCGTCAGCGCCGACAGGATACGCAGCCGTTTCCGCGACGACAGGAGCTGTCAGCGTCTGAGATACCGCCGCCGCTACGACGGGCAGTACCGCTGGGTGTACATGGAGCTGCTTCCGAGCGTTGAGTACACCGACGACTATCCGGTGATAATGGTGTATGTCAGGGATATTCACGACGACTATGCATCGGAGCTTACCCGCCAGAAGGCGCTGGAGTATTTCTGCAACTACGACACGCTGACCGGACTGCACAGCCGGTTCTGCTATAACAATTTCTGCCGGGATTTTGAGGAGCACGGCGGTGTTCTGGCGGCAATCTTCGCCGATGTGAACGGTCTGAAATTCACGAACGACACCCAGGGTCACGAGTTCGGAGACCAGCTCATAACAGGCTTTGCGGAGCGCCTCGGGGCGCAGTTCGGTGTGAATTCCTGCTTCCGTATCAGCGGCGATGAGTTTGTGGTGCTTATCGAGAATATTTCCCGGGAGGAGTTTCTTACCCAGGCGGAGAGGTTCCATGATTCGCTCCAGGTGATGAATGTGCCGCAGGCGTCGGTGGGCTGGGCGTGGGAAGACCACGTTTCCTCGGTGGACGAGCTTATCAGGGTCGCGGAGGCTCGCATGTACGATGATAAGCACGAGTTTTATAAGAGCCACCCGGAGATGAAACGGTGAGGTTCTAAATCGGGGATTTCGGGATCGATTTTTGGGGGGATTTTAATGACGGGCAGGCGTAGGGCTTGCCCGTTTTATTGCGGTAAACTATAATTTAGCGCTACATGGAAACTACTGCGTCAGCAATTGGTTTTCGCTTCCTTTTGCTTACAAAAGGAAGTGGGAGCGTG
>ENA-OOXC01000560-OOXC01000560.1-human-gut-metagenome-genome-assembly--contig:-NODE-560-length-27583-cov-2.967270_pt1 | contig 27583 bp, 26 predicted proteins | sample MGYA00241578_ERZ501325 | MGnify/ENA primary metagenome ERZ501325 (study PRJEB25962, sample SAMEA2042737) | human gut metagenome | biome: human gut; feature: human-associated habitat; material: faeces...
TTATCTATGGCAAGATTTCTGTTTATAAAATCACTGCCTCGTCGGACGCATGGCTGACGACAATGACTATTTACGCTGTGGCAGGTTTGGCGCTTATGCTCTTCTGTTTCAGCCAGACGCGGGAGCGTGTGGTGATGGGCGACGACGAGACTGCCGACGTGAGGCTCAGTGACCTCTGGACGGAGTTCTTCCGCAACAGGCCGCTGCGCATACTGGCCTTCTTCTTCGTGACGGCGTTTGCCATGATGGCCGTGGGCAACTCGGCAGGCTCTTACTACATGATATATAACATACATGCCGATGCCGGGCAGGTGGCCAACTTCATGGCTCTGGGGTCTGTGCCTGCATTCATATTCATGCCAATGGTTCCGGCCATCAAGCGGAAGGTTGGCAAGCGGGCCATGTTCAGCATCTTCCTTTCCGTTGCCATTGTGGGCATGGTGCTGCTGTATGTCATCTCGGTAGTACCGGCGCTGCGGGCCAATATATGGATGGTTTATGCCGCTCAGTTCGTGAAGTCAACTGGCGTGATTGTGGCCACGGGCTACATGTGGGCGTTGGTTCCAGAGGTCATCTCGTATGGCGAATATGTAAACGACAAGCGGATATCTGGCATAGTGAACGCTCTGACGGGCATATTCTACAAAGCCGGAATGGCCCTGGGTGGTGTGATACCAGGCATGGTGCTGGCCTTTGTGGGCTTCGACAAGGGTAGCGAGAGCGTACAGTCGCCGCTGGCTGAACAGGGCAGCTTGTGGCTGTCATACCGGCGGCTTTGCTCGTTGTCGCCCTGATGATAATATCGCGTTACGAACTCACCGACGAGCGTATCGACGAGATTAACCGTGTGATTGAGCGTAGGTGCAATGTTTGATTTGTGTTGCCATCATGTTGGTGTGGGGCTTGCAGCGGTGTTGCGGCATGTGTGTCGCGTGGCCATGGCCGCCATTGCCAGGCAATGCCTTTGGCAAGGAGGGAGGGGCTGTCCGCACGGAGACAAGGTTAAAATAGCTTGACGGCAATGGGCTACTTAGGTTAAGGCGTGCGCCGTCTGGTGGTGCCTGTTGCCTAGTTAGGGTGGTTGGATATGTAGGTTTGTGGCCGCTGCAGGTTTAATGACACCGACAGGCCAGCCCAGGGCTGGCGAGCAGACTGCTCTTGCCACGTTGCAGAAGTGGTATGATTGTGGCGTTGACGATGCCGCCCGCCATGTAGGCCAGGGCATGGGCATTGTCGACTGTTGGCTTTTATTGCGGTCCGTTGGACCGTGGTGGGCACAATGGAATCTGTTGGCAGGCAGCTTGCTGTGGTGATGCGTCCGGCAGTTGGCGATTCCAATGGCGAGTTACTGCATAGCTTCTTGCGGGTTCGCATCCACATCTCATACTGTTCGGACAGCACTGTCATTCCCCTTGTTCGCATCCATTTCACAAATGTTGTCTACCTTTCGCAAGTCGCATTGTGCCTTACATAAAATAGATAATCCCGAAAACCCTCTTTCTACAGGCTTTTCGGGATTACGATGTGGTACCACCAGTTCTAATACAGGTTGCTCCCATTTTCCTGCATTTTTTAACTAAAATAATTTGGTTGCTGATTTTCAGTTACTTGTCCGACTATCTGTGATTTGGAACTTTCGTTCTTATTTCCATTATTCGCAGAAAACGAGGCGAAATGTTTTACCAATGTTTTACCCCGTGACTTACAAGCAAAAACGAATGTCGAACCGAATTAAATAAAAGTAGAAATGACCGTAGCAAAATTCAAAGTTGTAATCAGACGGGAGAAGCTATCGAAATCCACAAATGAAGCACCAGTGTGTTTACGTATCACCAAAGACAGGAAGGTCACTTACAAGACATTGCTGCACGTTTCACCAAACTATTGGGATGAAAAAGGGCAATGCGTAGGAAAACATCATCCCAACGCAACGGCGTTAAATGCCATAATCTCGCAGCGGAAAGCCGAATTGGAGAAAGAGACTTGTATGCTGGCTTTAAATGACGGCTCCGTAAGTATAGAAACTATCAGGAACAAAATTAACGACAGATTTTCATTTGATTTGTTTGAGTATGCCGATAGATATATTGAAAACCTGCGTAAGAACCAAAAGCACGCCACATACAAGAAATACAAATCAGTAATAAAGAAATTGCGTCTTTATGTCGGCAAGGGGAATTTACCAATAAAATCAATATCATTGGATTTTATTGAAGCGTATGAGAATTACTTGATGAACAATGTCGGTAACAATAGGAATACCACCACCGTCAATTTAAAGGTATTGGCAAAACTGGTAGGGGATATTTACCACAATTACGATTTGGATGAAACGGGCAACCCGTTCAGAAAAATAAAATTCAAGCGCGAACAGACAGTGAGAACGTATTTGGAAATAGACGAAATACGTAAAATCCAAGATTTGAAATTGAGGTTGCAAAGTCCGTTATATGATGCACGGGAATTATTTTTGTTTGAATGTTATACAGGCTTTAGAATATCAGACATACTTACATTAAAATGGAAGAATGTAGCCAGTGGCAAAATATCAATCCGTATGCGCAAGACGGAAAAAACGCTGGTTGTTCCGATGAATGACTTTGTAAGGTCTGTATTGGACAAAAGACGTGCGGTCGTTGAGAATAACGGAGGACAGGTATTGCCAAATAAGTATGTATTTAATATCTTGAAAGTGGACGTGGATGAAGTAAACGCACAAGATGCGTTGAACGCTATTAGTTCCGCAACAGCAATTATAAACAAACAACTGAAAAGAATTGCAGAAAAAGTTGGTATAGATAAGAACATTTCCACTCATGTTGGACGACATTCGTATGCAACGGCATTGCTTACAAGTGATATACCTTTGCCCGTAATAAAAGAAATGCTTGGCCATAGTGATATAAAAGTAACACAAATTTACGCAAAGGTTGTGGATAGTAAAAAGGACGAAGTTGTAAATTGCCTAAACAAATTGTATCATGGATAATTCAAACTTGTTTCTTACTTCTGAAGATGTTGCCACAATATTAAGAGTAAGCAAGCGTACATTGCAAAATTACCGTTCCGAAGGGAAACTGATGTATTACAAAGTTAGCCCAAAGGTAATTCGCTATCGTGTGGCAGATGTGGTCGAGTTCTTGAAGCAGAGTAATTGTTGTTCTTATCAAAAAGATAGAGTGAACGAACTTATAAGAAAGTGTTTGGTGAAATTATAATCGTAACTGTAATAACTGCAATGGGAGGACGTATTGTTATGTCCTCTTGTTTTTTTATATAACTATACCCAATTCCAAAAAGCAATTCCAAAGGAACTAATTTTTTTGTGTTCAGATGGGCAAGTTATATTGAGTAGGGAAATATGCGTGAAGTCCTTTTATTATGGGGAAACGCTGTATATTCACCATAACAATTTGGGTATACCAAATAAGAGAAAATGGGGTAAAAATGCGGTTGTGTAAAAATATACTTAATTTTGCAGACAGCTAAGTGGCATAGGAGGAAAAGGTAAAATGACAAGAAAAAAGGATTTACCCTCCCCCATTAAGTAGAAATAGAGTTATAGCTATTTGCGGTAGTTCGCTTAAATTTAGAAATGGATTATAAGGTGAGATGTTTTTTATCGTTATTATGATAACTAATTTATTTTGTGAATTTAATGCCTAACAAACATCTACAAACAATGTTACATTTTTATATACTCGTGGATTTGTCGGACGAAACTTTGAAATAGTAACTATAAATAACGTAGCTTTTTGGCTGTTTTTACTTCGTCCGTATCGGTAAAATATACCACCACTTCTGGAAGTAGAAGTTTAATGGAACATTCTGGCTGACAATGACGTTTAGGGTTGTTCCACTTGCTTACAAAAAACACGTTACAATCAAGGGAATGGAAATCTCTTTTACGGTCGTTTATACATTGTTCGTTTGTTTCGATTGAAAGTAGATGAATAAACATATTCTCAGCAATGTCTATATCTTCTTTATTATAGCGGTTCCCAAAAGCACCTATCCAAATATTTCTTTTATTTGGAATTTCTCTTATATGGTGGTCTTTGTCATTAAATCTTTCAGGGACAGTCCTTGTCGTTTGGCCGCAATAGTATGAGTAATTTTTAGCGTTGGGTTTCTTTCCCTGTACTAAATATAAACGGCAATCTATGTTGTCATTCTGACATAACCAATCTTTCGTTTCCTCTATACTGTGAAACGGACCATACCAAGATATTACGTAGGTCTTCGATAAAGATTTTTTTGTTCCCATTTGAGCTTATATCAATATGGATTTTAGTCTATTCAAAAAAGAAAGTTTTTCATATCAACATTTATTTTGCCCTATAAATGGCTATTTCATATTCGTTGGCGTATCTCTTGCTGTTTGAAACTTCCATATAGACGTTTCCGTTTTTTGTTGTTTTGCGGTATCGTTTTACATTTGCGCCGTAAACGTCAGGCAGTGGTTTACCCGTATTGGAACGGACATTAACGTCCTTGCCTTTATCCACGTACTTATAACCATAATCAACTGCCTTTTGTATGAAGTCTGTGGCCGCATCCGCAAACAAACGCAATGTCATCTGTACAACGACACCGTTTTCAAGAGCTTCCATTCCGACAAAGCAAGTCCCGAAATCATAAAAGAAAGTTAGTCCGACAATCTGCACAGGCTCAACGTCAAACTCTTTTTCTATCGTAGCAATAGTGAAAAACGATGCTCCCAAAAATTTGGTGTAGTATTTAGGAGTAAGGAATGCTGCACGTTTTTCTTCGGGCGTACTCGGTACATTGTTCTGTGCAAGACAGAATTGGCTGATGGTGGCGAACAATATCGCCCAAAGGATTGATTTTAAAGGTCTTTTCCCCATTTTACATTTTATTTAGTTTAACAATAATCTGTAAAACGACAACGGAATGGGCGAAAAAAAACGCAGAGCCGTCGCCTATCGTCTCGTGGTTCACCACAAACCATATCCAGTATAGGCTAAGACCCTGCGTTGTGCGCAGGATTTGCCTAAATACTGGATAATAGCCATCATTCTTTTTCGAGGTGGTGATTTCGAGACGAATTAGGCTGTATGTCTTGAAAAGAGAGCTTGCTCCCTTATTCGGTTACAAAGTTAGTTATTTTTAATGAGATAACAAATCGAACGTCTTGTAAATATAAAGCACACGATAAAAAATAAAATCCGCGGCTTGGTTTTTGCCAAAAGGAACTAATGCTAAACCAATACAATAGCAATTTTGCCTCTTTCAAATAAAAGTCTTATTTTTGGTGTAAATAGATTATAATAACGTTCTATATTTTGTACCTTTGCCATTAAAAATATAGATAACCGTGCAATGATAGACCGTATAAAAATCTATATAGAAAATGTTGAGTTTGACGAGGTTGAGAAACGTCTTCATTTATTGGCATATGGAGAAAGTTGGGATAAAAGTTGGGCGTATTCTTCACAAATAAAGAACTTAAAAGTCTTTTATAAAAATAAAAGATTAGAATTGAGTGGCTCCCTACATAAATATGTAAAAGGAAACAATTTTTCCATGTTTACATATAAAGAAGCCAAGGATGCGCTATGCGAATTATCTGATTATATTGGAATACCATTAAAACAATTTATTGTCACCAGCATAGAGTTGGGGATAAATATACAGTTAGATAAAGACGTTGCCCATTATCTTAATATAATACATTCTTATAAATCGCATCCGTTTATTTTAATGTCACCGCTAAAAGGGACAAGTAAATTTAAAGGATGTAAATGTGTTTTTTCTGAATATGTAATAAAATTTTACGATAAGACATTTGAAGCTCAGAAAAGTCATATATCTAAAAAAGAGCGTGCCGAAATTCCCAATAATTTATTGCGTTACGAGATAAAGTTATCACGTAAGCAATTAAAAAGTTTGGGTTTTACAAATGTTACAGGGCAGAATTTATTAAGTCCATTGCATTATACGCGTTTTAAGCGTTTATTGAAAAGAGTTTTTGATAAAATCATTTTCGATAACACATTGGATTATACGGGTTGTTTGGAAGATGATATGAAAAGACATATCTTTGCAGTATCCGATAAGTACGGGTATTATCTGCAATGCTTAAAATTTTATTTTGGCGAAGCTGAATATCGCAAAGAAAAGCGTAGAACAAATGAATTGCTAAAAAGAATGTCCTTACTTCCGAAAGGTGGACTGGAAACTGAATTGAAATCTAAATTTGAAACAGCTATTTCTAAAATATAGGTGAATGTAAATTTTCCATACTCCAATATATTGAAATAGAATAGAGGAGTATAATATCAGAATATTGTAAATTTAAGAGTATCTACTAATGTTGAGTACTTGTTAATGATGTTCTTTTTAATTGTAGTATAAGTTCGGTATTTATTTAGCACATTAAAATATAGCAATTCAAAAGCACTGCTTTCTATATACGGTATATCTTTTTTATATCCTGAAATTAGGGAGCATCCAGTGCGGTTTATAAAGTCTTTGATGTTCCTTTCCGTTGTGTTTAGGGTTGAACAACTGCCAATGTGTACGATTTTGCCGTTTAATTTGCCCTCTAATATATCTGCAATCTCTTTTAGTGTGATATACTCTTTTCCAAAATAAATGCGGTTTTTACGTCCATGATACGCTATGTATAAAAAGGTGTAGTTTGAGTATCGTTTTTGCGTGAACGCTTGCAACCCCTTTATAAAATCCTCTTTTGTGGGACATTTTCGGTAAATGTATTTGGTCTTGGAAAAAGTAAATAGCAAATCCAACATCGGTTTTATGCTTTGTTTACAATGCGGATGTTTGTTCCAGTTACCTTCCAAACAATAAATATGTCTTTGTTTTGTGTTTGTACCTTTCATATTTTGCTTAATTGTTTCCATAAATACAACAAATATAAAAGTAATCGTCTAATTTGTTAGTCATTACACTAATATTTGTTTCCGTACCAATAATTACATCAAATTATATTGCAAAGTTACGAAAAAAGTTTTATCTTTGCAAGTGTAAATAATTGATAATCAGGTATTTATGCAAATAATACAAATAGTGTTTTACCTATGTTTTACCGAGATGAAACAAAAAACGTTGCAACTATTTCAGTCACAACGTTTTACAAAGTTTTGAAAGTGGTACCACCAGGAATCGAACTATCCTTTCAAGTGGCTGAATATCTTTGATTTATGAATCAGCAAGTAGTGTAATCTCCCGCTATTGCTCCACCGGATTGTTGCAGCGTTCTGCGTCAGATTGCGTGGAGGTTTCCTTTATCGATTACAAATATACAGCTTTCTTTTGAATGTCAGGCATGTAATCATGAAAACTTCTCCACCTTGGTTCAAAATCCTTTTTGGACTTCCCAATAGCCGCCTTTATTCGGGCCGATATGTTTTATCATCCCTTTTTCTTGGAGTGAAACTAACCGACGTTTACGCTGCTTTCATGTATGCCTAAGCGACTTACCAACTCTTTCCTTTGTATAAAGGATTTTCTTTTATTAGTTCAAGAATGACGTTTTCTTGCTTTTTCTGGTCGGTTTCTGGTCGGTTTCTGGTCGGTTTCTGGTCGGTTTCTGGTCGGTTTCTGGTCGTTTCTGGGTCGTTCTTTTGGGTCGCTTCTGGGTTGTATTGGGTCGTAGCCCTTTCTGGGTATTCAAACTTGAACGTTGTCCAGATACCTGAAACATCATAGCGGAATTCCGGCGTGGAGAATCCGTCATTCTTACAAGCTGTGATGATGCGCTCAATACCGCGTCCCCATGCCTCAATTTCACCTGCACGGAAGAACGTATTAGCAATATCAGGGTTGTAAGGCATACTTCGGTGTGAGGACAATAAGGTTTCCACCGTCCACCCTTCAGGCAATACCCCACCGTTGATTATCTCCAACTTGTTTTCATACACACGGATTTGAATGGGAGAAGGTTCAGCATAGTCTTTATTGATGCAGGCATTCAATAACGCTTCACGCAGTATGGGTGATGTTTCTAGCCGTAAATGTCCTTGTTGATAATCGTATTTGGTACATTACTACTGGTGCGATAAAATCGCACAGGTTTAAATGTCATCAAATAAAGTGCGTTCTTTTACATTTTGGTTTGAAATGATTGAATCGTCCTGTTTGGTTATCAAGGTTCGCAGGTCAGTCCTTTCCATGGCGGAGATACGGATCAAAGTTGCCACCTCGGTGATTGAATAAGGGCTTTTGTAATCGGTTTTTATTCTTGCCACCGTAAGGTAGGCTATAATCGCCGCCCAGAGGTGTACTTTGACCGCGTTTGCCGAATACCCCCAAAGGGCTTTCACGGTGATGTTCTGCTTTATCCACTTAAAGAAGACCTCTATGTCCCATCGGTGGCGGTACAAGGCGGATATTTCCGTGGCACCGACCTCGAAGTTGTTGGATATAATATCTATAATGTCGTCATTATCAGGGTCGTACACGCGTATGAAACGCATATTGTCGGGATAAAGCCTGCTTGACTTGTAGCCGGTAAGCCTGATATGCGAGTCCTCCAATATCCGTGATTTCGAATCCGTGATTTCCATCTGTTTGATGGTAGCGAATCTCATGTTCCCCTTGGGCCGGGATACCCAGAACGACTTGGCCTGGTGAAACGTGAAGAGAGCCTTGAAATCCACATACGCCTTATCCATGACATAAAACGCGTATGGTTCAGGAGAGAGCCGGTCAAGCTCGTTGCTGTCATGCCATTTGCCGTCCGTGATGTGGATATTGGCAGGTATGCTTCCTCTCAGGTCGAGCAGTGTATGCATCTTGACCGCGCCCTTGCCGTATTTCCCCAAGGCCCATACCGCGAGCTTTATGCTGGTCGATATGGTCGTGGAATCCAAGGCATAAATCACGTTGTCTATGGTTATGTCGGACGGCTTGACGTTTGAGTACAAGTCCCTTACCTGTTCCATAAGTAAGCATCCCAAGCCCTCGAAAATGCGGTAATCCCTGTTCTCGTTGGCACGGGACAAGGATGTATGGCTCACGCTCTTACGGAAGCCAAGATGATAAAGCATTCTGGAATGGGCCTCAAGGCACAGGCAGATGTCCCTGAGCGAATCGCACCCCGTCAATTGCCCGAAAAGCAAATGCAGGAGATGGTTATAGCTGTTCAGGTTCTTGGTGTGCCAATCACCTTTGTACCGCTTTACTATATTATCGAACTGGTAACGTGGGATAAACTCCATAACTTGGGAAAATACAAACTTGCCTTGATTCATAATCCTGATGCTTTTGGAAAACAACAGGACTAATAAATCATTTTTAAATCAAAAAATCAAAGAACGACTGTAATTGATTAAATATTAATAGTTTAATAATAGCAGATTGATTTTTATCGCACCACTAATATTGGTACATTGTAAATCAATCAATTTTCATTGATAGAACAATCTGTTCTTTTGTTAAGTGAAAAAAAATCACTATATTTGCGGACAAATAACAAATTTTGTTGATATGAAAACTGATATAAACCGTCTGAAAGTTGTTTTAGCAGAAAAGAAGAGGACAAATAAATGGCTATGTGAGCAATTAAAGGTCAACCCATCAACTGTTTCAAAATGGTGTACAAATAGTTCACAGCCGGACCTTGAAACCTTAGTTAAAATATCACATCTATTAGATGTAGAATTGGACGATTTAGTGGATAAGAAATTCATAACTTCTCAACACTAAATCAAGTGTCTGAGTTATGGTAAAAAGCTAAAATGAGAAATAAACGTATTGAATATATAATAGATGAAATCCTCGATCAGTATGCGTATGCTGACGAATCTACCCGACCATGGATTATAGGATTCAGTGGGGGAAAAGATTCGACGGTATTATTAATGCTTGTATGGATTGCACTCGAAAAGCTAAAAGAACTACCGGGACCATTTCAACTTCGTAGACCAATATACGTAGTATGTAATGATACAATGGTTGAAAATCCTATAATTGCATCGTATGTTGACCAAGTCCTTGAACAGATAGAAAAGAAAGCGAGAGAAGAAGACTTGCCCATTTTTGTCCGAAAGACTACACCTCGATTAGAAGATTCTTTCTGGGTTAATGTTATCGGGAAAGGTTATCCTGTCCCGAATACTGCATTTAGATGGTGTACTGAGAAAATGAAAATTAAGCCTACTGCTCGTTTTATATTAGAACAAGTTGACGAATGTGGGGAAGCTATAATTTTAATTGGAACAAGAAAAGAAGAAAGTGCGACTCGTGCTCGTTCAATCAAGAAACATGAAATTCACGGTAAACGTCTTACAAAACATACTCTTTTGGCAAATACATATGTATATGCACCGATAAAAGAATTAATGTTAGAGGAAGTTTGGGGTATCATAAATGGCATACCATCACCTTGGGGGTTCGATAATAATATTTTGTTCAATATATATGCAGATGCGAGTGCGGATGATTATGAGTGTCCTTCAGTTGTTACAGATGATAGTCATGGAACTTGTGGCAGAAGTCGGTTTGGCTGTTGGACGTGTACCGTAGTAAAAGATGATAAATCCATGCGCTTGCTTATAAAAAATGGAAGAGAATGGATGCAACCGCTTTATGATTTTAGATTAAAATTGGATCAAGAACGTAATATCATCGAGAACCGATTCCCATTGCGACGTGATGGAAGAAGGGCCGTGAATGATATGGGACCCTACACCTTCACATATAGAGCAAAAATGTTGGAAGGCTTACTGAATGTTCAACATGAATTACAACAGCATAATCCTGAAATAAAACTTATTACCGATCAAGAATTGATTGCAATTCAAGTAAATTGGTATCGAGATTTTAACTTTGCACATCAAGTATCAGAAATATATAACAAAATCTATAATTCCTCATTAAATATGGAAGAGGGCAAGATAAAAAACAAATTGGAAGCAGATTTGATGAAAGAGATTTGCCAAGAGAACCTTGAAGAAGGTGAATTGATAGAGCAACTTCTCATGCTTCAGAAAAGCAAGTCACTTATGCAGCGACGCCGTGGCTTGAAAACAGAAATTGAGTCTCGTTTAGAGGAATTTGTAAATAAAAAGAAGTCATGACGATACGCGAAATAGAACTTGATAATTTCCGAATTTATAAAGGGAAGAATAAGATCGAACTTTTTCCCGATGGGAATAGGAATCTGATTATCGTCAGTGGTAATAATGGTTTCGGTAAAACAACTTTTCTCATGTCATTAGTTTGGTGCCTATATGGTAAGAACATGGGAAAGGTTGATGAACTATACCGTAAAGAAATTGACGAAAAAGGAGGTTATAGTAAGTACATTGGTAATAGTCTCAACTTTGCTGCACAGAAAGAAGGTGTAACTCGATTCTCTGTGTCTGTTACATTTACGGATGTAGAAATTCCAGATACGCCTTGCACCGAGATAACCATTGTTCGTTCTTATGATAGTGCAACGAATTATGATGACGAGTTAGAAATTTTGATTGATGGTCGGAAGAACGATTTGTTCACGGGGTCAAAAGAGGAAATTGCAAAAGAAGAGGAAATATTTATTCGGGATTACCTACTTCCAATAGAAATTGCAAAATTCTTTTTCTTTGATGCAGAAAAGATAGTTTCATTTGCTCAAATAAATACTCCAGAACAACGAAGGGATTTAAGTCTTGCATATTCTCAAGTTCTTGGCATACAAAAATATGAAGATTTAAAAAATGAATTAGTCAGAATCCAGGATGACTATAGGAAGTCATCTGCTAAACCTCAAGAGAAACGCGAGTTTAATGGGCTAATTGCAGATATTGATTTCAAAGAAGGTGAAATTGACAGGTTGACTGAGGAAATTAGTAATCTGGAAGAAGACCGAGCTTTTAAACGCCATAATTCAGCCGAACTTCAATCAAAATTGATTCGTGAGGGTGATACTATGTCTGTAGACGAATTGCAGAAATTAAATAATAGGAAGGCCGAACTTGACATAGTGCTAAGGGAAGCAGATGACAGCCTTAAAGATTTATACAGCCTTATCCCATTTGGCTTGGCAGGAGGTATTATGTCTGAACTTTCAACACAATTAGAAACGGAAAAAGCGTATAAACAGAATAAACTTCAACTGGAAGGAATTAATGATAAAACTGATGTCATACTCGGCGATATTGAAGAAGCAAAGAAGGATCTCCATTTCTCAATTGATATAAAGACTAGAGACTTCTACGAACAGCAAATCAGACAACTCATTAAGAAATATTTTTATAATGTTTCTGATGAAAGTAGGTTTGAACACTTCTGTATATTGCATGACTTTAGTCAGGGGCAGATTGAAGAGTTTATGCATCTTATTGCGAAAATCAAAGATAGCAAATCTTCTTTTGAGAATCTAATTAATAAATACACCAAAGCAAAATCTGAATTATACACAATCGAAAAGAATATTCGCGAGGCCGAGAAAAAAGCAGAGAGTGATTACGTTCAGGATTTGAGAACCCGAAAAGAAAATATCGACCGTCAGATAGATTCTATAGGTGTAGAAATTGGGAAAAGACAAAGTGAAATAGAGTCACTTAAAGAACAAGTAGTTGCTCATAAAAAGCAAAAGGAGATTCTCTCTAAAAAAATAAATGTTTCGGATCAAAACCGAGCAGTTGACAATGAAGCTACACGCCTAATCAATACAATACAAAAATTCCTTATTCGCTTTAAAGAAGAAAAGAAAAAAGCTCTAGCAAAAAAACTGGAATTAAAACTTCAATCATATTTACACAAGACCAATCTTGTTAAAAAAGTCATTGTAGACATCAACGGCAATGGTGATGATGTTGACATTTGCCTATTTGGATATGATGATAAGAAAATTGATAATAGCATTCTCTCCATGGGAGAACGTCAGATGTTTGCATCTGCACTATTAAGTGCTTTGGTTGATGAAACAGAAATTGAGTTTCCTGTTTTCATAGATAGCCCAATGCAGAAATTTGACCCGCAACATACAAAGAATGTACTCACGAAGTTCTATCCAAATGTTTCAAAACAAGTGATTCTGTTTCCTCTTCTAAAAAAAGAATTGACGGAAGAAGAATATCAATATATTCAGCCAATTGTAAATAAATCCTACTTGATAAACAATGAAAAAGATGGTTCGCACTTTGTTGAAGTGAAACCAGAAAATCTTTTTGAAGAATATAATAATAGCGGATATGCAAATTAACATCAAAACATCAGGAGAAAATCAAACCATTGTAACCCAATTAACAAAAAAACTTACTGGGGGTACAAAAGAAAATGTAATAGCTCGTATTGCATTAGGCTATTCTTTGTCTACAGGTAAACGCTTCACTCAACAGGAATTTTCTACATACGATTCACAAGGAAAAGAATACAAGGATCATATCCTGTTTGATGGACAGTATAGAGATTTCTACATTGCCTTAATTTGTCAGGCATATGGAATAACTAAAAATGACGAGCTTATCCCAAAGTATATAAAACTACATATTGATCATGGATTAGAAAAGATAAATTACCTGTTTGAAAATAATCCACAATACACTTTCTTCGATTTCTTAACTGAATATTTCAGAAAGGGAATTGATATGATTGAAGATACTCCCGAAAGATTCGATTGCGTTGAGAATAGAAATCAACACATCACAAAAAGTGTGTTTTCTGGTCCTATTAAAATCAAAGTGGGATATAATATCGTAACAAGAGAGGATGTATATTGTTGTTTTAACGATTCAACTCGCTACAACAATCAGCACATTGCTGTAGCAGGAAAGTCTGGCTCCGGAAAGACTCAATTTGCACTTGAACTTCTTCGTCAACTATATAAGCAGACACAAGGTCAGGTCAATTTTCTGTTCCTTGATTTTAAGGGATTGAGTGAAGATGACAAAATCAAAATGAATGATTTTTTTGCAGAAACTCATACAGAATGTATAAATGCCCCTCACACACCATTTCCTTTAAATCCCGTTTCGTTCATTGACAATGTTAACGAAAAGAACAAAATAGTTGGTATAAACAAATTTGTTGACATTATTGCCAAGTACTCCAATATTGGCAAAAGGCAACAGCAAATACTGAAAGATGCCACTAAAGAAGCGTTTGTCCAGCATAAAGATGGCAAACACCCTTCATTGAAGGAAATTTATGACTTGGTTATAGAATCAGTCGGTGATAATCGTGACACTCTTACAGAAATTATGGAACGCTTAAGTGAGTATGAACTTTTTGCTTCGAATGTCAACGATCCAAGCATCTTCCTAAACAACAATTATTACTTTTCATTATCGGGAGAACTAGATAGTACCGTTCGATTCACGTCAGTTTTCCTCATCATTAACTACATCTTCAATGTATTTACTAATATGGGGGGAACAGAAGTAGTGGATGGCAACAGAAGTATGCGTTACGTGTTAATGATTGATGAGGCTCACGATCTGTTCCGTGAAAAAAAGTCTTTGGAAATTTTAGAAGTCTTGCTTAGGAAGATTCGCTCATACGGAGTTTCTATTGTACTTCTCTCGCAAGGCATATCGGAATACAATCAGGGTAATTTTGATTTTTCACAAGAATGTGAGACCGCATTTCTTTTACCGATAAATGATCTTAGCAACACGAAGGCTATCAATAAATTTCTTGGTTTAAGTGAGAGGGATGGTTCTCGTACAATGAGAAATCTTGAAAAATTAGATAACGGACAATGTGTATCTAATATTAAAGAATTACAGAAAGGAGACTTGTTTGAGGTCGTTCAATATTGGAAAGAAAAATAAATATGGAACATCCTAGATTTTCTGAAATATTAAAGGATCTTTACCTTAAAAGTATTGAGCCGTGCAAAGAACCAAGTTTTATACTATATTTTATTTTTATGGTAGTAATATTTGGGGGAATTGGCGTGTTTCTATCTTTATGGCAGTACATTAATGGAGAACCATTAAAATATGTTTCTCAAAATATGATGACTTATGCCGTTGCTTTATCCGTTCCGGCTGCATTTACCATATTTCTCCATGTCATTCCTCATAGTGACTATAAAGTAAGCCATGTGATTATAACACTTTCTATACTCATATTACAAGTCATTACGGTTTGTTTCTCTTTTTGGGATGGACATTTTATAATTGCCATTATTAGTACTATAATATCTTGGTGGTATTGGATTCTTGCAAATTCATGTAATGGCTCCTTGGGGGATAAATCTTATCATTCACAAATTAAAAAAGACTTACAGAATCATGGGACAAAATGGGATAATAATTAAGGGGTTTCCTGTTCAGCAAAATGGTCAAGATTTTATTATTGGGAAAGCTTCTATTAAAGATATTTTAACTTATACAAGATATACTGAACGTTTAATAATAGGATTTGACGAGGATGAGAAACCTATTTACAATCCACATATTCAGCGTAAAGTAGAAACTTCAAGAGTCAATAAGATTGCAGATTTTCTTATAAATGACCCTGAAGCTATGTTCCCAACAAATATTGTTCTTGGGATACCAATGTCTATGATTTCTTCTCAGTTTTCACATGATGGTATTATCGAAATCTCATTAGATGAGAAAGTGACAAGCCAAATAAAATTAGCCAAAGAAGGTTATCAGGATGCCGATATTTTCATTACGATTATTGATGGTCAACATCGTATACGCGGTATCGAAGTCGCAATAGAGCGATTACAAGAAGAAGCCGAGAAGCATAATAATATTTTGGCTCATACTAAATTAGAAAATCTATTGAATATGGAGTTAGCTATCTCATATTTTATAGACAAAAGTTTGGAATATCAAGCTATGATATTTTCCACTATTAATAGGACACAAAAAAGAGTTTCCCAAGATTTGGTATATAGTTTATTTGGACTTTCATCTGAGGATACACCCTATAAGACAGCTTTAGAAGTCACCTTAGCCTTAAATGCTCATCCTAAATCGCCCTTCTATCATAGAATAAAATTATATGGTGGTGATTATGACAAAAAAATGAGTCCTCCTCTTTCTCAAGCTACAATGATAAAAAGCATTGTTGGGCTTATAAGTGAATCATTACGAGAATCTGAGAATGATAAATACAAAAAAGAAAAGAATTAAAAAGGCAAAAAAGTCAAAAATTTCTACCATTCAGAAAATTTTATGCGGATAATCATGATTCCTTAATTTCTGATTGTTTATTTTACTTTTTTAGTACAATACAATCTAAATTTCCACAATATTGGATATATGATGGGCTTTCAAAGCCTCAAAATATTTTGCAATCAACGGTAGGGTATGAAGCATTGCTCTCTCTCCTTGTTGAAATTTTAAACCAAGAATCGCTCTTGTCTTTTGACAGGAATACGTTTAACAGTTATATCAATAAACTAGAAAACATAGATTTTGGTAACACCACTAAATTCCCTATGACAACAAAAGGAAAGAAGATTGCATACCTTATAATGAGCCTTGCTGTTTTCCCACCGTCTGAATCATCTGATAGTAGAGAAATTGAACTTTTAAAAATTACAAACGAACTCTGATTTTGCCTATAAAATTTATATGACTGAACAAGAATTACTTCAAATGCGAGACTTGGCTGAAACTGGACAGGTGCAATTTAAAGAACGAATCAATGACCGCTACGATATTGGCTGTGAGATTGTAGCTTTCAGCAACTCTCGCGGTGGAAAGCTTGTTATTGGTATTAATGATAAATTGGGTGCAATAAATGCTCTTTCATATAGGGAACTACAGGAAACTACTAATTTGCTGACGAGTATAGCATCTGAAAATGTGGTTCCCAATGTCCTGATAGATGTGGATAATGTGCCTACTTCCGGAGGTGCAGTTGTTGTCGCTACGATTCCCGAAGGAAAGAATAAACCATACCATGACAATAAGGGGATTATATGGATGAAAAACGGTGCAGATAAACGTAAGGTATTCGATAATTCGGAAATTGCTGAGATGATGAGTGAGTGCGGTAGTTTTGATCCAGACGAGGCTGCTGTACCGAATGCTGTAATTGAAGATCTTGATGCAGAGACTATCAAACTCTATCTAATAAGTCGCTTTGCTCCGGTATTCAAAGGAAAGAATATCGACGAGTTAAATATGAAAGATTATACTCTTGATGAAATGGCTGATTTTATTATCAAAGGTACAACTATTGAGAAACTTCTTAGAAATCTACGTTTCATTAGAACAGACGGCAAGTTAACTGTTGCTGCAATGCTATTGTTTGGTAAGTATACTCAACGTTGGTTACCCATTATGACTGCTAAATGCATCAGTTTTATGGGCAATTCGATAGGTGGTACACAATTCCGCGACAAGATGCATGACATGGAAATTGAGGGTAACCTACTTCATCAGTTCCGAGCTATAATGAATTTCTTTACCCGCAATTTACGTAAAGTGCAAGTAGAAAAGGAATTCAATTCTCTTGGAGAACTTGAGATTCCATACGAAAGCCTTATTGAATATGTAGTTAACGCACTTGTTCACCGTTCTTTGAATATTAAAGCTCCGATTCGTATATTTATATTTGATGATCGGGTGGAAATTCATAGTCCGGGAACTTTACCTAATGGGTTGACTATTGAAGATATTAAGAACGGCACATCTATGCCTCGCAATATCTTCTTGTTTACAAATGCCAATTACTTGTTACCTTATACCGGTGCAGGAAGCGGCATACGTCGTGCGCTTGAATACGACCCAAATGCGATTTTCTTCAACGGCGTTGAGAATAAAGAAATGACCCATATAGCTAACGAGTTCGTAATAACCATTCCTAGAAATAGTAACCAAGTTCATCTCGAAGGTAACATAGTTACTTGCGAGAATAACCAGGCTATAGATACGAACGACGCAGAAAGTAACCAAGCTAATGAGAAAAACAACCAAATTCACACGAGCTTGGTTACTCATAAGTTAACAAAGAAAGAAGAGGATATAAGGAACTTTTGCTCGGTACCGAGAACAGCACAAGAGATTATGGATAGGCTAGGAATTTCCAACCAATCCAAAAATCGTCAGAAATATATTACATCCTTAATAAAAATAGGCGTTCTTGAACGTACTATCCCTGAAAAGCCCAGTGACCCCAATCAAAAGTATCGTCGTAAAAAATAAAATTAAAATTAGGGACTACCTGTTTAAAATCAGATAGCCCCTAATTTATGTGAACCATATCGTTATTTTGAAATTTATTCCACTTTCAATCTCTCCTGCATCAAACTGTCGGAAACAGCCTTCAAGTTCCTGTCATATCCGTCAGCCTCTTGGCGCAGCCATTCAATGGTTTCCTCGTCACGCCGGATGTCGAACACATCGTTTAGCCAAAGGATGGTCTTTGCGTCACATCCTCCCCATGAACGGATGACCCGGAACTTCAAGGCATCGTCCGCATACTGCCGTTTGGATTTCCAAAGCTCGATGTTACCCCAGATGGAAAGGGTACACACGACACCCATGCCGACCAAAAGAGAAAAGACCTTGCTCGACCGGATGTCGAAGCAGTGGATATGCTCCTGCGGTTCGTCCGTCCGTTCTTCCGAATTTCGGACAAACATTTCTTTCAAGTCACGCAACAGGTGCAGAATCCGGTTCGATGCGTTAACCTCCGCCTCCCCGAACTTGGTCAGCATGGCTATCGTCTGCTGTTGATGCTCCTTTGCAGAACTGTCGAACAAGTCTTTTATGGGAGCCAAATCCATTGTAGGAGTTTGTTCTCCTAATTGGCTGTTACTTACTTTTGGAGCATTCTCCAACCTGTCATTGATGCCCTTCAAGCCATTCCTGATATCCTCGAAGAGCGCATAAACTTCGTTATTATCCATTTTTAGAATCTTATTTTACGTTGTTTCTTTTTCTTGTCTTTACGTTTTAACTGTTCCTCAAAATAATTCTCATCCGCCTGAGCGTTTGCATGGGTAGGCATGAACAAGCCGATGGAACCGCTGTATAATTCATCACTTTCCCTTGGCGCAAATTGCGGAGATTGTTGTATTGGGTCTTCATTGCCTGCCGCTTGACCACCCATTACCCGCTGCCGTTCCTCATGCCGGTTGGCGTTCAACGTCGCGTCAATCTTGGAATAGCTGAACCGCCTGTCAATCTTGGAACCGCTGAACGGGTAGCCATTCTTCGAGAAGATGACACCTTGTATATCATCCGACTTACCTTCGTATTTGAACCGTACTTCCACGCCTTGTCTCTTCAGATTAGCAACAAGTATGTTCCAGCTCCCACACCTTGCAACTTCCGATTTAAGGATGGAATAAAGCTCATATTTGGTCTTGTCCGGCTCTTTCAGGCAGTGGTATTTCACCTGTTCCTTGCCGTCGGCGAAGTACAGTCCGTACTTCCGTGTCAGTTCCTTGCAGATGCGAGTGCTGTGTATCCGCTCGTTCCGATCGCTAATTGTCCTGCCGTCATTGGCAATGCGGTTGAATGCGATATGCACGTGCGGATGCTCCTTGTCAAAGTGGCGTACGATAAGGATTTGCGTATCCCTTATCCCCATTGCATTCAGGTATTCCAATGCGATTCCAGCCATTACACGGTCGGTAAGACGGTGTTCATCCTCCTTAGAGAATGCCAACGCGATGTGTCCTACTGGCTTCGTTACCCTTGGATTCATCCTTGCCTGCGCTTCAAAACTGCTTACGATAGTTTCTTTATTCTCGGCAAACAGACCGTCACAGACGAGAATTTTCGCATCCTTTTCCTTGTCAAGAATGTAGTTCACTATACCCTTGAAGTTGCTTCCTTTGACGATTTTAGCTATCATAGAAGTATCAAGTTTAGTAGTTCCTCAATACGTGCGACCAGCACATGGCATTCCTGTCTCACGGCGACGAAGCCTGCCGCGTTCGCTTTGTGCGCAAGCTGGTTGAGGTTGTTCGCCATGCCGCATAACTGGCGGATATAACCTGTATGCTCCGGCGTAAGCCGTTCCTTAACCTGCCCGTCCCTCATACAGCCTCGCAAGAACTCCCCGGCGGAAATGCCCGCGCTCCGCGCCTTGCCTTTCAGCGTGTAGTAGTCCGATGTCGCCATCTTCACCGTGAGGCGGTATTTCAGCTTGTCTGCCGCTCCCTTCTTGGGACGGCCTCCCTTGTTCCTCCTGTCAAATTTCCGTTTCTGTTCCATTGGTTTTTAATTGATTTCTACTGATTAAAATGTGATTACCGGTTAGACCAACGGGATGCGGCTACCACGGAGTTTCGGAGTGGGAGCAGGAGGTTTCGGTATGCCCGAAACACAAACTTGCTCCCCTCAAAACTCCGTTGGATGAATTCAGAGTAACTCTGAGTTGCCTCCCGTTAATCCGCTTCTTAATTCTCAGAGTTTACGCCATGCCTCGATGTCCTCACCGTAGGTGGCAAGATGCTGTCGGGCAATGTTTTCCACCAGTCCCGACACGCTCATCCTGCGTTCCCCGAACATGCGGACGATGCGGTCGAGGGCATCGCGCGTGCTTCGGCTAAGGAACACGGGCTTGCGGTCTTCGATGGACGGAACGGAGAGGAAAGAATCCTTGTATTCCTCCAACGATGCCCGGCGTTGCTTGCCGCTGATGCGGCGTACCACCTGCGGAGTTTCATCCGTTTGTTCCGGCATAGGTTCGTTAACCATTGCCGTTTCCTGTTGTATTGCCTCGTTTGCCTGTTCCTGTGTTTCGGCAGGCTGCGGTTCCGGCTTCGGCATTTCCTTGCTTGACAGGTCTCCCAAAAATGTCTGCAATGCTGCATCCATTGTCTGATTGTTAACGCTCTTTTTCATACTTGTTTGAATTTGATGTTTAAAAATATTGGCCGATGTGCGCACATTTGACCGATTATCGGTTGCAAAGGAAATGTCTGTATGGCAGGCTGTCAAACGAATGGGCAGGCTGTGGCAACAATGTACGGTTTTGCACTTTACGCATTGCCCGGACGGTTTATGATGCGCCGTTTTGCCATTGCCGTGTGGATGTCAGCTGTAAAATTTAAGGGCTTAAAATTACCGGATTGGATATAGATAAGGAGGTTACAATAAGGCTCACAAGAAAAACTCATTTGGACGGGTTTTGGAAGCTGAAGAACGCCAGAGGCTACCAGACCGACGCCAAATGCTGCCACGCAAACGTGAAATGATTGGATTATGCCGGGGTTCGCTTTCCTTTGCATTGCGGACGCTTGGAACAGCCGTCACGAGGCAGTGGGTAACGCCACTCCCTGCCACTTGCTGCCACAAGCTGCCGCCTCATGGTAAAACCATTGTTTTATACAGGCAACGGCTTTACTTTGCAGGCGAAACGGATTATTAACAACAAAAGCGATATACACAATGAATGTAGTAATTATCTCGAAAGAAAAGTATGAAGAAATGGTCGGCAAGCTCAACCAGTTGTCCGACCGGGTGAATGAAATCATCGGCAAGCGCGAAAAAGGAAAACTCAGCCGTTGGATGGACAATCAGGATGTCTGCCAGCAGTTGTGCATTAGCCCCCGCACCTTGCAGACGCTCCGAGACAACGGGACGCTGGCTTACTCCCAGATAGGGCATAAGATTTTCTACAAGCCGGAGGATGTTCAAAGTATTGTCCTGTTCGTGGAGGACAGGCGCAAGGATGCCGCATGGCGTGGCAAGACAATTTAATAAGTAGAGTTTAATGTACCACTAAATCCATTGTAAATACTGCAAATTATGAATGAGTTGATTTTTGCCGACCAAGAACTAGAGGTCGGCTTCATCGGAAAGCTGGATGCCCTGCTGGATGGCATCGAGAGAATGGACGCAAGCCACAAGACTTCGCTGGGTAATGAACAGTTCCTGACGGACAAGGAAGTTTCGGCATGGCTCAAGGTGAGCCGCCGCACCTTGCAGGACTACCGCAACAACGGGATGATTGCCTACTACCAGTTGGGCGGTAAGATTCTGTACAAGGAGTCCGACGTCGAGAAGTTGGTAATGAGTGGGTATCGGAACGCTTATCGACTGGAAACGTGATTTGACACGTACAAAAACAGAGTAAGCCGATGGCGGCAGGATAACTGCCCAACCATTGGCTTACTCTTTATAGAATGGTCGTTTACTGACACTGTCCAAAATTTTGTGTAAATGGAAACGGGATTCAGTTATAAGTTTGTTCTTATATCTGGATTCTGTTTTCAAATATAAGCATAAATTGGTTCATAATTTGAATCCCGTATTTTCCATTTACACAAAATATTCTATAGTGCCGAATTATACAATTTATTAGTGCTTCTCGTATAGCATCATGAGCAGGTGTTTCTTCTTGTTGTATACCATCTTTTATCATAATAGGATGTGGTAAAACCTGTATCAATCTATTATATACTTTTATATAGAAATGATAGAGGTTTGCTTCCCATAGATACGGTGTGTCCACCTTACATTAGAATCTCTGTGGTGATTAGCATCAGCAAACATACGTCTTATTTCTGCTTCTGTACATAGATAGTTATCTTCATGGTTTCTTCTGTAGGTATACTTACCTTTTCCTTGTTGTGATCCAAGATTTTTAAATGATTGATATTGCCTAAGGTTATAAAAAATAATAGAATAGGTATTAGTTTGTGATATTTGTAGAAATGATGCAAATAGATTAATCTTATTTGTGGATATGGATATTTAGTTATATATTTGTGGAAAAACAAATTGTATGATAGCAGAAATTAGATTTAAGAACATGTTCTCATTTAGAGACGAGGCTATATTAAGTTTTGAAGCTGATAGAAGTAAGGATATGGAATCATATCATGTTGTTGAATTGGGTGGCGGTGTGAGACTATTGAAAGTGGCTGTTATTTATGGAGCAAATGCTTCGGGGAAGAGTAATATTATTAAGGTTTGTGATTTTATCAAGTCATTCATTACTTATACTCCACTTAATAAGGCAGAACAAATTCAAGTAGTCCCGTTTCTCCTGAATAAAACAAGTTCAAAGCAGTTATCTGAATATTCGATTTCGTTCTATTTGAAGAATGAGGAGAAAGTTGTTTGTTATGTCTATTCAGTAGCTTTAGATAGATGGCACGTAGCAAAGGAAAGTTTAATTTATTATCCAAGTCAACAGCCTGCTACTATATTTGAAAGAAATACTGAGAATAACGTATCTGTTATTAAATTTGGACAGAAAATCAAGATGTCGCAAGCTGTCAAAGAGGAAATAACATTGAAGTGTTTGCATAATATGTCAGTTTTTGCTGCCTATATGCAGGTGAATACACATATTGTAGAACTAGAGACGGTTCTTCAGTATCTAACCAATCAGGTTATGCCGGCTATTGTACCTGCATCATCTTTAGGTCGTTATGCCGAAGAATCAATCAAGAATGAGTCAGCAAAAGATTATATTTTGAGATATCTGCAGGAAGCAGATTTTAATATTTCAAATATTACTTCCAAAGAACAGGAAACGCATAAGGGGCCGATTAATTATACTATGTATCAGCATAAAGTTTCATCTGATTATGGTAACAATGATTATTATGAGTTCTTGGAACTGTTTGAATCGGACGGCACTATTCGTACATTTGGCTTGGCTGCTCAAGTACAAAAGATTCTTGAAAAAGATGCTTTTCTCGCAGTTGACGAGATTGAATCTTCTCTTCATCCAAAATTGATAGAATACATCATTGAACGTTTTCTAAAAGAATCAGAACAGGCACAGTTGTTGCTCACAACGCATTATGATGGACTGTTAGGAGAGGAAGATTTGCTTAGAAAAGATAATGTTTGGTTTACTGAAAAGAATCTGGATGGTTCAAGTGTACTGTATCCTCTGACAGATTTTAAGGGATTGAATAGGATCAGTTCTTTCCAAAAGGCATATAAGTTCGGTAAATTCGGTGCAGTTCCTAATCTATAATCGTGTATTTTTATGAGAAAAGCAAGAAAAAATACAGCGACCAGACAGATTATTCATATCGTCGGTGAGGGTTTGACTGAATTATTCTATTTCAGTCATTTGAAAAAAATACTTGGTTATAGATACTCTATTTCTCCTCGTTTATTTGAAAACAATAGTATTGAGAAAATAGAAAAGAAAATAAAGGAACTTCTGGATGAAGATGTCTTTGTAATATGTGTTTTTGATGCTGATGTTAGCAGGCGTTCTGATGCAGAGAATAAAAAAATGGTATCGCTCAAAAAGAAATATGAAAATAATGCTAATGTGATTCTTTGTGATAGCTTACAGTCAATAGAATATTGGTTTTTACTACATTTTGAAGATACATGTCGACATTTCCAAGATTCAGCAGCAACAGAAAGAGCATTAAAGCAATATCTGCCAACATATGATAAAACTCGGAAATACCTTGAGAAGGATAAATGGGTTAAAGAAATACTTGCAGGCTCAAAAATGGATAAAGCATGTGAACTGGCCGAAAAATATAAAGGTAGAGATTCTTATAGTGAGATTTATAAGGCGATTAAAAAAGTTAGTGAATCGTTGTAATAAATATGAATTGATGAAAAAAAAGATTTATATGTTGTTTTGGGAATCATAATTAGTGGAATTGCTATTGCATTTATCATTAATACGTTGTTGGCATATGGTAATGTTATTAAAACAAATCTTTCAAATGACTCGTGGTTAAATTTTGGGGGAAGTTATAGTAGTGGAATTTTTGCTGTTGTAGTAGGTTATCTTGCTATTATTTATAGTAATAGAAATAGTGAGAAGGCTATTCTACAACAAGAAAAACTGTTAATTCGTCAACAAAATATTAAAAAGTTGGATGATTATAATAACTGTCTAAAAAATAATTTGGCTTTACTTAATATAGTAGATGTTATGGGAATTACTGTTGGTCTTGACCATCAGAATATATCATTATCTAAATCAGAAATATGTCAAATGAAAGGTCGAATCTATGCACCAGATTTGCAGTATAGATATGTGTTTGAAGTTGATGTACAACGCCAGAAAACAAATTTAGAAAAGACTTATGAAGAATGCTGGATTAAAGCACGTATTGGACTATCGGATTTATTGGATCAAGAACTCTCTTTTATAGAACGTGTTAATCAAAACAGATATGATATTCAAATAAAAGAGAATAATATGCATCGAAAAAATATCTTATTGGAATTAAGTAAACAAGCGGTAGATATAGAAAAGAGAAAGTTATTTCTGCAAGAGATTAAGGATGTTAACATGGAACTGGAACGATTAGATAAAAAAATTATTTCATACTATGATGATGTTGATAAGATGACCACTTCGATTAAAGATTTTTCGCTTGAATTAAATAGTACTATAAAGGTCTTATTTGATATTTCTTTATTGCTTATTAAAGAGAAAGAGGCTCAATTTAAATTAGAAAAATAAGGGTTTGGTATATATGTTTTAAGTTTTAGGATCACTAGTGTCCCATTAAAATTGGTCCGAATTAAAATTTAAATGAACTTGGCCTATTTGGTCCGAATCGTTCTTTGTCATTTTGAAATTTAGTTTTATCAAAGAGGTCTCTCAGATGAGTTTTATCTGTCAATGAGATATTCAATATTTGTAGTACTTCGTATGTACTTTACTAGTCTACATACTAAATAAGGCACGCTATATTTATATTTCTGCAATCCTATATGATAAGAACCGGTAAGTTTGACTTTTGTACGATATCGGAAGTGGTAAGGTTTATGAAGAAGTTTTCCTAATGCTGGCGTTTCCTCCTAATCAAATATGTCTATACAGATTTTTCGGTAGTTGAGGAAGGCTTGCTGTTAAACACATAATAAATAAAGCTTGTAAATAGAGAAGGCTGAAGAATGAAGTCATAGAATTTAGCGCATGATCTTTTCTTTTTATCACTGAACTTATCGTTTTTCAGTAATATTTTGTAATTTTGCCACACAATTGAGAAACATATAAAATATGGTAACTATATATCGCCTTAAAGTGTGAATCCTTGTTAAGCGGTAGGATATAGAAAATATAAACCTTCTATAAATCGTATAATCGTGTATAGAGGATTTTGCTGTAAGATAGTATATAGTCACCTAATATTTTGCCCTAAATAATATGTAATGCATAGTCATGGATAAGGACATAAATCGCATCAAAGGAATGTTGGCAGAGAAGAAGCGCACAAACAAGTGGCTTGTAGAACAATTACCTTAGATCCTGCTACAGTATTAAAATGGTGCACGAATGCAGCATAATCCAGCCTCGAGACTCTATTTCAGATAGCAAAGGTGCTAGAAGTAGGGGAAGAAGAGGTGCTCGTTTATCCTTCAAAGATGTGACAATAACATATAAGAAATATACTGATGGATATGCAAGTAGAAGAAATAACACAAATATTACGAGAGTCACCAAGCGTACGACTCATAAAATCAAGAAGTGTGGATTTCTTCTTGTCTTTTGTCATTGAGGCGTTTGAGGGACAGTCGGCTATAATGCAGGAACGCTTGCACATGCTACTGGAGAACCGACTGGATGAGCAGGAAAATGCGTTGGTGGAGGATAATCTTGAAATGACAAGACTAGGGGAGTCGAACGAACAGAAAGCAAAACGACTCATCAAAGACTGGACAGACAAGGGATTCTTGACCAACTATCAGAACGAAGAGGGAGAGGTGATATACGAGATTTCGTCGCACACAAGCAAACTGATGGATTGGGTGGTGAGCTTGAAAAAAGAAGATTACATCGGTACTGAATCAAAGTTCAAGACACTGTTTTCCCAACTGAAGGAATTGGTGGAATACTCGAACGAGGACCGTGAGAAGCGACTAGAATTGCTTCGAACCAAAAAAATGGAGATAGAGCATCAGATTCAGCGGCTGGAGATGGGCGAAGAGGTCGAGGTGTATGAGGACTACCAGATAGAACCACGATACAACAGTTTGAACAAACTGGCGAAGGAACTGCTGAGCGATTTCAAAGAGGTGGATGACAACTTTAAGGGGATTATCAAAGAGATATACGAACGTCAGACAGAAAATGCAGAGAAGAAAGCTTTGTTGAACTACATCTTTGATGCATATGGCGAACTAAAACAATCGCAACAAGGCAAAAGTTTCTATGCATTTTGGGAGTTTCTGCTCTCGGCCGATCTGCAGAAAGAATGGGACGAGTTGACTGGTGCACTCTACAAAACGCTGGAAAATAGAGGCATTGATGCACATGACATGTTTCTCAAGGAAATGAAAAAGCATCTGTTTGACGCTGGTGAGAAGGTTGCGAAAACCAACGACCGCATGAGCGAGAAACTGAGTCGAATCATTCGCCAGAACGGACATATGAATGCTGAGGCGACAAAGCAAGTAATCAACGATATAAAGAAACTACTCATCGAAGCCAGCAGACGGAAAGAAAAGCCAGATGCTTCGCTTGAATACGAAACCATTGACATCAATCTGCCGCTGGAGCGCCCTCTTACCCTCACACCTGTAAAAGAAACTGTGTATAAGGATAAGCCTGACATAGCCGGACTGAGTCTGGCTGATTTGGAGAGTATTGGTAAACTCTACAATCCGTATCACATCGATCGTTTGGTGCTGAGAGACCGCATTAACAAGGTGCTGTACGACAGACAGCAGACGACACTAGCAGAGGTGATAGAACGGAACGAGGGTGTGGAGAAAGGTCTGTCGGAAGTGTTTGG